>VMHT01089232.1_pt1 | contig 14141 bp, 24 predicted proteins | sample 4693611 | NCBI WGS metagenome assembly VMHT01 (sample SAMN12280063, study PRJNA550983) | marine metagenome | isolation source: seawater sampled from same location over 5 years 0.02-0.2 micron viral filtrate | place: USA: collected off the coast of southern California halfway between the port... ... | reverse complement strand
GTAAGAGCGGGAACGAAATCAGCCATCGAGATTAACTCCTTTAAAAAACTGTGAGAGAATTGTTTTGACCGCAGCGTTGCGCACGCCGCCGTGATTTTGATCAGCGTAGTGCTGAACATTTTTGGCTAGGACGGGGTCCAGCCGAACTTGAAAGTGCAGATGACGCCGTTCGTCATCACGCTTAGCTTGTGCTGTCTTTTCATCGTCAGACATAGTTTTTCAGGTTGGCGTTCATCCAATCTTGATGGCGCTTGGCCGTCAATGCTGGGGCAACCTTTGCGTCAGGCCCGAGATTAAAGTCCCGTCGAAAGTCCGTACAAAATCGAGCAAGGTTGTCAGGCGTCAGCTCTTTGACGAGGCCAAGGCATTGTTCGCGATCTTCCTTTGATAGCGGTTGATCTTTGTCGGCAATGCCTTCAATCTTTGCTGCAGGTTTAGCAGCCGGTGCAGATTCTCCACGATGTGGGTTTTCTACTTCTTCCCGTGCCCAGAGCTGCCATGCAAGACCAAACTGTGCGGCAGCAGCAGTGCAAAGGCAACGTCGATGGCTGTCTGTTAAATCACGGGCACTGACCTTTTCGTAAGCAATCGCGTTGTTGCGATTGTCCATGATTGCCTGAGGAAAGTCAGGCGTTCGTTCACCATTTGGGCCAGTGAAATAACCAATAACGTAAGCCGTGCCGTTAGGAGCTTTCCAGACGTGACTGTTATCAACGTAATAAGCAAGGCAAAACTGCCAGCCTGGGGCGTGATCATGCAGCAGGTGCATAGTGCGGCACCAGTTGACATAATCGGCTTTGTAACTTCCGGTTCCTTTTTGACTTACGTCATCAGTTGTGATGACTCTGCCAAGATTAGGAAATTGCGGCGATGGTAATGATTGCGGAGGGTTGTTCGTTTCTGGTGGCATAACGTTTTTGAGCATTGAGAGCAATCACAGCCGCATCATCTTGAAAACAAACGCCCGTGCAACTGTCTAGCAGTGCGCGGCTTAATTTGTCTACGTCCCCGATGCGTGCGGTGCAATGAGAAGGGGCTTTGGGCTTGAGTTCTCCGTTAGTGCGGATGTGTCCTTTTGGTCTGGCAAATATAAAAGTGACCGAAACCAAAATGGGCTTATCCATCATGGCATACCAGCCATTAGGTAAAGCCTCAAGCGCGGCATATTTAACGTCTTGTCTCCATGGCTTGCATCTCTTTGATGCTTCAACCATGATGCCTTTGCCGACATGACGCTTGCTGCCTTGTGGGGCAGGTTTACCAAGAACGGTAAACGTGAAACTATTTGGGCAGGTTGTCAAAGGCGTTGTCAATTGCAGAGTTCAGCAAAGCCATTGCAAGCGTACTTGGTGCGACTTTGCGTTGCTGCACTTCAATTGTTTGGCCTGCAACTTCGACTTCAACGGTGTAACCGGAAGTGGTCTCAGAAAGCTTTGTGAGCTTTTCTGCGCGATCGGCGTCAAGATTGATTGCGACTGATTTCATGGTGTTGATGGGGGAAAACGGGACTTACGCAATAGCCGCCCAAAGTTAATGAAGCTGGCCGTAATTGCCGCGTGCTTTTTGCTCGCGTGTTTTAAAAAAACCTTCAAGATCAGGGAATTGATCCATCAAATCACGAGCCGCAAAAGCTGTGTGATTGTTGTTGATCTTTAAGCCAAGGTCACCGGTTGTTGCGCGTGTCTCCCATCGAAGAATGTGAAACAAACCGTCCATCGAATAGCGGCTGTGACCCGATAGTTTTAGCTCTCGTGCCAGCCCTGCTAGCTGCAATAAAAGGCCAGGATTTCTGGCCTTGCATTGTTGCCATTGCAAATAAAGTTTTTGCGTCATTGGGGCAAACTTTCGCAGGCACGCTGCCAGCCTTGCTCGCAGTGTGTGATTTGTTGCTGATTGTGAACGCTGGTCAATGTGACCCAAGTGGCGGCACAAAAAAGCACACCAAACACAGCGCAAACAAGGAAGCTTGTTTTTTCAGGCTTGTTGCCGGGGTTGTAGTAGCGGGGACGTGACTTCATGGAAAAGAAAAGCTGATGTGGGGCTCTCGCCTAAACGCATGGTGGCATACCTAGGCATACCTGTCAAGTTGGCACTCTGACCTGATCGCCAACCCAGTTCAAGTACGGGCCAATGTTAACCTCAGCCTCTTGCGCGGTGTACCACCTGTAATCGCAGCTATTGCAATGGCGGCGGCGCACTGTTTCGTAGGGGCCATCAACAGTTTTCTTGGTCGTCACAACATGGACGCGGAATGATCCGCATTTAGGGCACTTCATCTTGATTTGACGGCTCAAAAGTCTGGCTGCTCAAGAGAGAATCGATCCCAGCACTGCTGCCAGGCTTCAAGGCACTCTTTCGGGTCTTGCTTGATCACCTTACATTTTTCGGGGCCGCTTACGACAGTGACGCACATGCCCACCGTGATGCTGGGCTGATTTAGGGCTAAGCAAGACATGTACGCGCCGAGCTGAGGCGTTGCTGGCTTGCGAGCTGCAATTGCTTTTTTGGAACTGACCGTTTTCAGGTCTCCCAAAATAACCAGTTGTTTGCTGGGCTCCAGCCCTTCTTCTTTTAATCGGATCAAAAAGTCGAAGCTGCCGCCGAGGCTTTTATATCTGTCCATAACCCTATATTCCGTGGCCAAGGTTTCGACGCCTTTAAAAAATGAATCGTCAAGCAGTGGATCAAGCCACGGTGACCATTTGTCGTCAACAATCTGCGGCTCGTCAAGAAGCTGCAGTTCTAGCGCTTTATGGATTGCGGTACCCCTGGCAGCCCATCCATCGGGGCCGTCTTTGTATTTGTCGATCATTGCTCGCTTGAACGGCGTCATATCAACGTCGAGCACATCAGAAACGTTGTGCGCTAGCCACTCGCCGCGCCATCGATAACGGTGGGAAGGCTCATGAAGCTCAAGATCTGGAACTGGGTCAAGCATTGGGGGTTGCGCTGTGTGCCCACTATGGGCATACTTTGGCAGCAAAGCAACCCCAGACCATGTCGGAACTGGACCAAATTACGAACACTAGAGTGCTGATTGACCCCAGGGTCATTTCTGAGATTGACAGGAAAAGGCCCATCGGCGTCACCCGCACCGGCTGGGTCAACCTGCTGCTTCAGAAAGCCATCGCATCCGAACCCGAGCCCCTTGCCCGTGACTAATCTCGACGCAGAAGAACGCGCTTTTGATCTGTTGCAGTGGGTGCCGTATTGCCTTCCGTCTCAATATGACGAAGAGCAAGCCATCCTCGGCTATTACAGCAAGACGCAGAAAGATCGTTCAGACCGTGCCCTCGACGCATGGGACGCTGATCATCCGTACAAATCCAGCGACGAACTAGAAGCGTTCAAAGAACTGGAAAGGCTTGGTGTCTACACACAGGCTGACTTTTACTCACCAAGCAAAGCCAAAGATGGACACTACACCGGGCGAATCAAAGCCCTCCGAGATTCTGCCCGAAAGCCTGAAGGACCACCAAGACCTTCTGGACCGGCTCGACCAATACGCAAACACCGTCCTTTGTAACGAGACAGACGAGCTGCGCCGATCGCAATTGCTTCGTCTTTATGCCGACGAGGTTGGTTGCCCGATCAACGAAAAAACTGCGGCCATTGTTTTAAGCAAGGCTCAAGGTCAAATTGCTGGCGTATCCGTGCCACGGAAACGTGGCGAAAAGTTAGACACAACCCCAACCCCATGGTCCTGGGAAGGTGTCATCATGTCGGGCACTTTCAACCTGCTTGTTGCACCACCCAAGGTCGGCAAGTCTGCCTTGATGGTAGGAATGATCAGCGCATGGTTTCATGGCGAAGAATCTTATCTAGGCCAAAAACTTCACGGCGCTTGCCCCAAGGTTTACATCATTGGGACTGATCAACCTGAAAGCGATTGGAACACCTTGTTTGAACGCGAAGGCTTGGTCAACAGCGATGGCGAGTTATCAGGCCCAATCGAAATGTTGTGGCATACGGGAGCACCGTTGCACTTAACAGATGAGGGCGTAAAACATCTTGCAGAGATTGCAGAAGAGAATCCTGGGTCGTTCTTTTTGCTCGATAGCTATCACGCCTGTTGTGCTCCGCTTGGCCTTGAAGAAGCCGCTTCAAGCTTTGATGGCCCAGCCCGTCAACTTGCCGAAGCCTTGGCACCTCATAAGGCCACGTTGGCGATGATCCACCACACCAACAAAAGCGTCAGCGGTGGCAATGCAACCAATGCGAGCCGGGGCAGCAATGCCTTGCCTGCGGCGGCCAGCCTCACGATCTTGATGAACTGGTTTAAGCAGCCTGCTGAAGGCCAAACGCAATCAGATCACCGCGTTGTGCTCAAGACGCAGGGGAGGGCAAAAGGCACGACCCTGCTGATTGAGCTTGAAGACGACGGATGGGTGCATCACGGCGACGGTGAAAGCGTCTTGGCTGCTGAATCGATGCAAGAGGCTGCGGACGAGCTGCAAGGCCGTCAAGCCGATATTTTCGATTACATCTGCGAGCGTTGGTCAGACGGGCAGTTCCCCGTTGTCGCGAGCGAGCTGGCAGACGTGGCCAAATGCAACGCAAGCAAGGTCAACCGCGCCCTTCGCGCATTGGAGAAAAAAGACCTTGTTCGCCAGGACGGTCAGCTTGATGCGCTTGTGTCTGGGGGTCGCCCTCAGCTCTTGTGGGTTCCCAATACCCCCTCCCCGGAAATAGGGGGAAAAGGGGGAAAAACGTCAACAACCCCTCGCGCGTCACATGAAATAAGGGGTTATTCCCCTTCTTCCCCTTGTTTACCCGATTCCCTTGGTACCTCCACCGTGGGGGTTTTACCCCCCGGCACTCCGGTCGAATTACGACGCGGCGATGCCTGGTCAAATGGCTGGGTTATTGCCAATGCGACCAAGATGGACAGCATCCGCGCTGCAAAGCTCGGGAGCCCCAACATCACGATCAGTTCCTTGCGTTGGGAACTAGACGTGCGCCTTTGTCAATCTGGCTCGCAAGAGCCGGAACCAACTGAACTATTTGATTTCTGATGCCTGACTGCAACCGCACCTACCCCGTCCGCGTTGATGTGCGCCTCACTGAGGAAGAACGCGACGCCTTGAACGCTGAAGCCATGCAACGCGGCATCCCGCGCCAGGAGCTGTTGAGGGCTCGCGTGCTGAGCGAAGCCAATCAGCCTGCCCCTGTCCCTGAGATCAAGCCCGTGCATTATTCCAAAGGCCGCGACGTTATCGATCGAGCCATGGATGCTGTCAAAAGGCGGTATGACATCCCCCACGCTCAACTGGAGCCGTTGATCTGCACGGTGATCTGCGCCCTGAACTCAAAACGTTGACGCCTGCCTGCGGGTATGCCATACTATGTGCATGGGAGAGATTCCCACCCTTCACACCAAGGCTTCAATGATTGTTACAGCAGAACAGCCAACCCTTCAGACCAGCAAGCTCAAACTCAATCAAATCATTTGTTCTAGCTACGGCTACAACATGACGATTGTTGATTACTACGTTGTAGCTCGGATTACTAAAGCCAGCGTTTGGCTTCGTCCTATTGGTCGCATCGTTACTGGCGATGATGGTCAAGGCGAAGGCAAAGCAATGCCTGACACGTCTGTGCAAGCGCCAGATTGCAACATCTTCCGCAAGCGCATCCAGCACTGGGACGGCGTTGAAGGTATTTCTGACAGCATCAAGTATTTCCGCATCTGGGATGGCCGCCCTCAGTACCACAACACCTGGGACTGATTACATCTACGGCCCTGGAGACAGGGCCTCTCTTTTCCCTTCGCTTCAACACCATGCTCGACTATCACCACACCTGGCTCAACTTATTTGATGAATTTCAGGCCACTCAAGACAGGCTTGATTCGTCAAATCTTCTTAAACTCTCACCCGTCAAACCCCACTACACCGTCAACGCCTACAAAGGCTCTGAGCACATTTGGGAAGACTGGGCATACGACAGCGACGAACTCGCCAGCCTGAAGCAAATTGCTGCTGAAAGCGGTTACACCGTCACCGTTCGTTTAGAAGACGACAAATAATGCCAAGTCCTCAAAACCGGCAAAAGGCTTTAGCTGTTGGCTTATGCCCAAATTGCTGCAAAAGACCTCAAGCAATGCACCGGGTAACTTGCCATCAGTGCATCACTAGGGCTTCGATTCAAAACTACTTCAAACACAAACGCGGCCCTGCATCAACCCATGGATCGTGCTTTGTTGAGGGCTATACGCCTGAGTGGCTGCAAATTATTTATGACAAATTTGACGGCCACTGCACTTATACAGGAGCTGCCATTGAGATTGGAGGCGAAGAAACAGCAGCAGTCACATTGGACATCCCCAGAAAGCTGGTTACGGTTTACGGGGAAGCCAAGGTAATTCATCACAACAACCTTGTTTGGTGTCATCGCGCAGTTAAGCGATTCAAGGGTCAGCTGACCGGAGACGACTTCAAGGGGCTTTGGAAAGATCTGACTTTTGATCAGAGCAATAGCTCTTGATTGCACGTCGGGGCGCCTGATGCCTGGTCTCACACAGCAGGCTGAAAGCTATAAAACACCCACCCCCGTGGGAAAAGCAGGGCGGGCCTGGTGTCCCGATCAATACCCCGACAACACATTTTAAAATTTTTTTTATGACTGAAAAATCTTGGATCACCTCTGTCTCAAAAGACGGAATCTCAAATGCTGCCCGACTGCATCCAGAAATCGCTGAGTTTGCTGTTCAGATTGTCAAACGAGATTTGAAGTTCATCAAAAAATCAGGGATCAAGATGTTTAAACGCAGGCTTTACGAGGACTTGTACGAAATCGACATGTTTTTGCAGGAGGCTGAAACACGCGGAAAGGTTCTCGACGTACCCATTGTCGGCGTCGCTGTAATCAACTTTGGGCAGGAGAGCAACGCTCGCATCCCACTGACTGCTGAGCAGTGGGAAAAAGAGCGCGACATGCCGACCGCTCGACCCGGTCATAAGCGAGGCTTTAAGTCATGACCCAAGACGATTCCCTTCGCGCCAAAGCGCGTCAAAATACGCTCCGTGCCTTCCTTTCCTATGAAGCCAAACTCAGCGCTGCCTATCGCCAAGCTGCGTATGCTCGAGCCAGACGCCCGAATCATGATCACAGTCGGGGAGCCTCCTTTTCAGTTCAGGTCGATTGTGAGTAGCCATCACCTCGTTGAGGAAAAGATCATTCGCCTTCAGAGCTACTGGCTAAAAGCCAGTCAAAACCAAGATCTCTGAGCTACGCTATACATCAAGCGGTCTTTTTAGCTTGACATCAATAACATCTTTAAAGTCAGACCATAAAAATGCACGACGTAGAACAGATCGATCCTCTGATCTGATCAAAGAATCGCTGCAACGTTATGGCGCTGCTCGAAGCATTGTTATCGATGAAGATAACCGCATCCTTGCGGGCAATGGCACCATCGATGGGGCAAAAGCCGCAGGCATCAAAAACGTACGGATCATCGAAACCGACGGTGACGAGATCATCGCCGTTAAACGCACCGGTCTATCAGAGGAGCAAAAGGTCGGCTTAGCTTTGGCTGACAACCGCACGGCTGATCTCAGCGAATGGGATCAGGAGATGCTGCATCAGCTCTCAGAAGAACATGACATCAGCCCTTGGTTTGATCAGGACGACCTGAACGAAATTCTCAACGTCACGGAGCTTGATCCTGAAGAGGGCAACACAGATCCTGACGACGTACCAGAAGCACCAGAAGAACCCACCACTAAACCAGGCGACCTCTGGATCCTCGGCAACCATCGCCTGCTCTGCGGTGACTCCACCAACCCACAGCACCTTGAACGTTTAATGAATGGCGAGCGTGCTGACCTTTGGATCACTGACCCCCCTTACAACGTTGACTACGAAGGCGGCACTGGGCTTAAAATTCAAAATGACTCTATGTCTGACTCTGACTTTCGTCAGTTTCTTCGTGACGCTTACTCGGCAGCCAACCTTGTCATGCTTCCAGGTGCTGCTTTTTATATTTGGCACGCTGATTTAGAGGGCTACAACTTTCGCGGTGCTGCTCACGACATTGATTGGATCGTTCGGCAATGTCTTATTTGGGTTAAATCTTCCCTTGTAATGGGCCGTCAGGATTACCACTGGAAGCATGAGCCATGTCTTTACGGTTGGACCAACGGTGCCGCACACACTTGGAACACAGACCGCAAACAAACCACTGTCCTCGAATTTGATAAGCCATTGCGTAATGGCCAGCACCCCACGATGAAGCCCGTTGAACTGTTCCAGTATCAAATCAACAACTCAACCAAACCAAACGCGTTAGTCCTTGACTCTTTTGGAGGTTCTGGCACCACCGCTATCGCTTGCGAACGCATCCATCGCCACGCACGTCTGATGGAACTTGACCCCGCTTACTGCGACGTCATCGTCAAACGCTGGGAAGACTTCACCGGTAACACCGCCATCTGCGAACCATCTGCGGCACACTTTGAACAGGAGGAGTCAAAAGGCTGATGGCCCATAAGTCCACAAAAATTGAAATGGACATGAGAGTTAACCGTGTCGCTCGGCTTTTAGCGAACGGCGCTGTGCGCTCTGAAATCATGCAGTACGCAGCAAAGGAGTGGGAGGCGGCGGAGCGCACTACAGACACTTATATCGCCAAGGCGCGGGATCTTATCCGGGCTGATTGGGAAACGGATCGGCTGACTTTTACAGCAGAGATTTTGGCCCAGCTAGCAACGCTGCAAAAAGAGGCTCGCAAGACCAATAATCTCAACGCTGCCTTGGGTTGCATCAAGACCGCAGCGCAGATCGCGCAAGTGCTTCAGTGACGTTCCTTAGCCACATCGAAAGCGGATCAATCCTGAACCGAATTGGCGAAAGTAATTCAGAGCTAGACGTTCAAGCCTTAGTCACACAGATCAAGGCCGACTTGCACCCAGGCCAGCTTGCATTTGTAGAAGATCAAACGACAGAAATCATCGGCTTGTCTGCTGGGTATGGGGCGGGCAAAACGCGATCGTTAGCCGCAAAGGCTGTCGTCCTTGCGGTATTAAATCAAGGCTTTATGGGTTGCGTAATGGAGCCGACAGGCCCATTAATTCGTGACATCTGGATGAATGACTTTGAGGAGTTTCTTGAGGCTTATGAAATTCCCTACACGTTTAGAGCAAGCCCACTTCCAGAATATGTTTTGCATTTGCCCGGAGGTGATAGCAAAATCTTGTGCCGCAGTTTCGAGAATTGGTCACGCATCATTGGCTTAAACCTTGCCTGGGTGCTTGCCGACGAAATCGATACAGTCACGCCATCAATTGCAGAGAAAGCATTCCCAAAAATCCTTGGTCGCCTTCGTGCTGGCAACGTGCGACAGTTTGCCGCTGCATCAACGCCTGAAGGCTTCCGTTGGATGTGGAACACGTTTGGCACAGAGGAAGCACAACAGCGCCCTGATCGGAAACTGATTAAAATGCGATCAGTGGATAATCCCCACCTTCCAAAAGACTTCATCGAACGTCTCGAAGCCAACTACGATCCCAGCCTGTTAAAGGCGTATTTGCTTGGAGAGTTCACGAACCTGACAACCGGTCAGGTTTATGACCGTTTCGATCGCGCTAAACATGTAATCACCGATATTCCTGACGTCAGCAACGAGCCCCTTCGCGTCGGCGTTGACTTCAATATCGGGAACATGTCAGCAGTCATCGGTGTGCGTCTTGGGAACAACCTTCTCCTGATCGACGAGATCAGCGGTGCACATGACACCGACGCCATGGCCCAAGAAATACAACGCCGCGCAGAAGGACGCCAGGTTTACGCCTACCCTGACGCATCTGGCGGAAATAGAAGCACGAATGCCTCGCGAACCGATATACAGATTCTCGAGTCGTATGGTTTCAGCAACCAATCACCAAAGGCCAACCCTCCCGTCCGCGATCGGGTGGCTTCTGTTCAAGCTTTGTTGGAAAACGGAAAGGGCGAAGTCAGATTGCAGGTCGCCGCAAATTGCAAACGAACGATCGAATGTTTAGAGCTGCAGAGCTATACCGAAGCCGGTGATCCTGATAAAGATGCGGGTTATGATCACATGAATGACGCACTTGGTTATCTTGTCTACCGCGATTTCAGCATGATTCATGCTCGCGCTGGCCGAGGCACTGGCATCAGGCTTTACTAAACTGACGGCATCGGGCGGGATTTAACTGTGTATTCAGGCTTTTCTGGTGGTCGCCAACGTGTTGGCAACGTCACAACGGTGAACGACCCCAGTACGGCTTGGGTTAATCAAGAACCGCATTGGGGATTAATTGAACATTTGCTTGGTGGCACATACAAAATCAGAAAAGGCACGCGCAAATTTTTGCCTCAAGAACCGAGAGAATTAGACGAGTCTTATGACAACAGACTGCAGCGTTCAGTTTTAGCGCCTTATTACGTCAGGCTCGAACGCATGTTGGCGGGCATGTTGACGCGTAAGCCAGTCAGGCTTGACGATGTTTCTGATCAAATCCGCGAACAACTATTCGACGTTGATCTGCAGGGCAATGATCTGCAGACGTGGCTTTACAACACATCGCGCATCTGCATTCGCTACGGGCACGTCGGTGTTCTTGTTGACGCGCCAAAGTCTGGTGACAATGGCCGTCCTTACTGGATTACATATACGCCAAGGGACATTCTTGGCTGGCGCACTGAAATGGCCGATGGCCAACAGAAGCTGACGCAGCTTCGTTTGTTTGAAAAGGTACTTGTCCCAGATGGCTTGTACGGCGAAAAGCAAGTTGAGCAAGTACGTGTCTTGACCCCTGGCGCATTTGAGATCTTCCAAAAAGATCAAAAAGGTGACTTCCGTGTTGTTGATGAAGGCACAACAAGCCTCAGCGAAATTCCGTTTAGCGTTGCTTACTCCAACCGGATTGGTGTTTTGGAGTCATTCCCGCCGCTGGCTGATATTGCTGAGCTAAACCTGCAGCATTATCAGGTTCAGTCTGATCTGGGGAACCAACTGCACATCAGTGCAGTGCCGATGCTTGCGTTGTTTGGTTTCCCTGCAGCAGCAGAAGAAATTAGCGCAGGGCCAGGTGAAGCTTTAGCACTGCCTGAAGGCGCGTCTGCGAGCTATATCGAACCTGCTGGCAACAGCTACGACGCACAGTTCCGCAGGCTTGATCAGATTGCGTCACAGATAAACGAGCTTGGATTAGCTGCTGTGATGGGTGCAAAGCTCAGCGCAGAAACTGCCGAGTCAAAGCGCATTGATCGCAGTCAAGGCGACAGCACGATGATGGTTGTCGCGCAGCAAATGCAAGACCTGATCGACAACTGTTTGCGGTTCCATGCTGATTACTTGCAGGAGTCACAAGCTGGCAGCAGCCTTGTCAATCGTGACTTTATGGGCGCAAGACTTGAGCCACAAGAGATTCAAGCGTTGTTGCAGCTTTACACCGCTGGCACGGTGACACAAGAAACGCTGCTGTTGCAGCTAGAAGCGGGCGAAGTGCTTGGTGATGATTTTGATGTAGAAGCCGAACTGGAAGCAACGCAGGCTGGCGGATTACTTGAAACACCACAGCCAGTTCCTGAGCAGGAAGTCACAATGCCTGAAGGCGAGCCGGAGGCAGACAATGGATTGGCTTGATAATTTGCGCAGGCCAAAGCCTGAACAACCATCAAGTCGAGATTTCTTTTATTCGCATGACAGGCTTGCCAATCAGTATTTTGCAGTCATCAGACTGACGTGGTATCTGGACGGCAAGGTTTGCGCTGTAACCGAAAGCAGTATTGCGACTTATGACAAAGATGTCGTGGCGGAATTTACGTCAATCTTGGATAACGCTTTAAAGCTTGGCGCTGATGCCGCTGTCGTTTGCATCGAAGAACCTCAAGCCCTTGGCATTTATGAAAAATGAGTACACCTGCCGAGCTTTACCGCAATGCCATCGACCTCAATCGATTTAGCAATGGTGTCGCGAAGCGCATCGCTCGCACATACAACGATCTTATTTTGGACGCTGTTGATCAGTTGCGTGGGATTGATGAGTTGTCTGCACCTAGCAAGGCTGCACGGCTTAGGGCCATTCTCGCGCAACTAAAAGAATCGCTGAATGGATGGGCCGGATCGAGCACGATTTTGGCGGTTGAAGAGTTGCAGGGGTTGACGCTTTTGCAGTCTGAGTTTGTAGAAGAGCAGTTACGCAAGGCGTTGCCAATTGAGCTGCGTAATCAGATTCGCAGTGTGCAAATCAGCCCGCAGTTTGCGCAGTCCGTTGCAACGGTGGATCCAACTGCACTGAATGTTGTTTCGCTCAGTGATGACTTACAAGCTGCTGTAACTGGGGCACCTGCGACGTTTCAATTGACAGCAGCGCAAGGCACAACAATTACGTTGCCAAATGGCAAGGTGCTGGAAAAATCGTTCCGTGGCTTGGCTGAATCACAGGCTGATCTTTTTGCAAAAACAGTGCGGAATGGATTGTTGACAGGCGAATCGACTGACAAGTTGGCGCGTCGCTTGAAAGGTCGTTTGCGTTTTGGTCAGCCGGGAAGTTTGCGACAAATGGCGCAGGCTGGCGGTGAAGTGACAGCGGTAGCCAATCATCAAGTGATGGCGATGGTGCGTACCAGCATTAACCAAGTAGCAAACGCATCAAGCCAACAGGTGTATGAAGCCAATCAAGATGTAACCAAGCGTTACCGCTATGTCGCGACGTTGGACAGCCGGACATCAGCAATCTGTCAGGCGTTAGACGGTCAGGAGTTTGATTACGGCAAAGGGCCAACACCACCGCAGCACTTCAACTGCAGATCGACGACTGTCCCGTTGATTGATTACAAAAGCTTGGGAATCCCGCCGCCAAAACCTGGCAAGCGCAGAAGCTCTGATGGCTTGGTGCCTGCTAATCAAACTTATGGTCAATGGCTGAGCAATCAAAGCAAAGCTGTAAAGGCTGATGTTCTTGGTCCTGAGAAAGTTCCATACTTCAACCGCTTAGCGCGAAAGTACGGGCCGACAAAGGCAATACGCAAATTTGTCAGTGAAGACGGTTCAGAGTTAACCTTGGATCAGCTCAAGCGCCGTTACCCCAGTGGCAAAGCTTCATAGCAGATTTCAACTCACGCTTCCGGGCGAAGAGAAGAAGTCAAAACCTGCAGCCAAAAAAGCTGTGGCCAAGAAAACAGAAGTTAAGGAGGAATCCTGATGCCTAGCTATTCCGGACCTAAAAAGCCCCAGACGACTGCTTCTAAAAAGAAGAAAAAAGGAGGCAAGAAAAAGTGAAGAAGGGTTCTCGCGTTAGTTGGGTTTACCAGGGCAAGCGGACCTTTGGCGTTGTTACCGGCAGCGGTGGCAAGCGTGCATCAGTCAAGGGGCCAAGTGGCGGCACGATTACCCGTGTTGGCACTGATGCTGATCCTATTGTGCGGATCAAATCAGAAAGCACGGGCAACCCTGTTCTGAAGCGTCGCTCACAACTGAAGGCGGCACCAAAAGGCAAATGACCATCGAGCGTGGTGGCCATAAGTTTGCGGGCTACGACAAGCCGATTAAGACGCCGAATCATTCGAGCGGCAAATCACACGCCGTTGTGGTCAGCGTTAAAGGCAGCCCGAAGCTCATACGTTTTGGGATGCAGGGCGCAAAAACAAAGCGCCCGCGCAAGGGTGAATCAGCGGCGGACAAGGCAAAGCGTGCGTCTTTTAAAGCGCGTCATGCGAAAAATATCGCTAAAGGAAAAACAAGTGCCGCATATTGGGCAGACAAAGTAAAGTGGTGATGCAACTTAGCCTGTGGCTAATTCATGTCCGAAGAACAAACTGCTCCTGTGGAGCAATCTGTTGACACCAGCGAATTAAAAACAGAACTCGAATCAATGAGGCGTAAAAACGCTGAATTGCTTGATGAGTACAAAAAAGCAAAAGCTCAAGCAAAGGCTGTGCCTGATGGCGTTGATGTTCAGGAGTTACTGGATTTCAAAGCCAAAGCGGAACAAGAAAATCTGGAAAAACAAGGTAAGTACGGGGAAGCTCGACAAGCTTTGGAGCAACAGTTCCGTGAGGCGACGGCGGAGAAGGACAAGCGCATTTCTGAACTCGAAGCGCGTGTTCGTGAGTTGGAGCTAATCACGCCTGCTGTAAGTGCGTTGGCTGATGTTGTTCATGACCCGGACTTG
>VMHT01055092.1_pt1 | contig 14143 bp, 16 predicted proteins | sample 4693611 | NCBI WGS metagenome assembly VMHT01 (sample SAMN12280063, study PRJNA550983) | marine metagenome | isolation source: seawater sampled from same location over 5 years 0.02-0.2 micron viral filtrate | place: USA: collected off the coast of southern California halfway between the port... ... | reverse complement strand
GTTGGGCGTTCAGGCAAAGCTGAAAATAAACCCGTAATTAAAACTTCCCTAAAAGAGAGAAATATTATGTCAGAAGTTAATATCGAAGCGGTAAAAGCTGAAGCCCAGCAAGCCGCACAAAAAAATGCCGCTCAAATCGTTGAGTTAGGCGCTCGTCACAATAAGTCAGATATGGCTCGCGATGCTATTGCAAAAGGCGAATCAATCGAATCTTTCCGTGGCGCATTACTAGAATCAATCGGTTCTGAGTCTGCACTAGAAAGCCAAGACATCGGCATGAAAGATGCTGAAGTTAAACGCTTCTCTATGGCTAAAGCTATCCACGCTCTAGCTAACCCAACTGATCGTAGAGCGCAAGAAGCCGCAGCATTTGAATTTGAATGTTCACGAGCTGCTGCTGACCAGTACGGAAAAACTGCACAGGGCATTATGCTTCCTGCTGACGTTCTTCGTAACTGGAAGCGTGACATGAACGCTCTTACTGATGATGCTGCGTTGGTTACTGAAGACTTCCGTGGTGGCGATTTCATTGATGCCCTACGCAACCAATCTTCTGTAATGGCTGCGGGCGCTCGTATGCTTGGCGGGTTAAGCGGTGACGTTAAGATTCCACGCAAATCTGCTGCTTCAACTGCTGCGTTTGTTGACGGTGAAGGTACTGCTGTAGCTGAATCAGAAATGACTGTTGGACAGGTTTCATTGACTCCTAAGACTCTAGGTGCATTCACTGACGTAACTCGTCAGCTTCTAATGCAATCTAGCTTAGACATTGAAAGCCTAATCCGTGATGATCTTGCTAAGTCTATTGCTATTGCAATTGATAAAGCTGGTCTTGAGGGTTCTGGTTCTAACGGCAACCCAACTGGTATCTTAAACACTACTGGTGTTGGAACTGTAACTGCATTTGCTGCTGCTAACCCAACTTTTGCTGAAGCTGTAAGCCTTGAAACTGCTGTTGCAGGTGCTAACGCACTTAACGGCAACCTTTCATACATTCTTCCTGCTGCAATGAACGGTGGTCTTAAAACGACTTCTGTTGACACTGGTTCAGGTCAGTTTGTATCTCAAGGTGGTCAGATCAATGGTTATAACGCTATTGTATCTGCTCAAGCAACTGCTGGTAACTTGTACTTTGGTAACTTTGATGACCTACTAATCGGTATGTTCGGTGGTTTGGACATTGTAGTTGACCCATACACTGCTTCTACTACTGGTACTGTTCGCGTTGTTGCGATGCAGTCTGTAGATGTAGCTGTACGTCACGCTGCAAGTTTTGCTTTCGGTAACGATGGCGCATAAGTAACACTGTGAGGGGGTTCGCCCCCTCCTTTACTAAAGGCTATTCCGTGGCTATCCCATAGTAGCTTTTACTAAAGGAGAACATTATGAAATATGATGTGATAAAAAAATGCTTGATTCGTGCGGTAGAATATAAAGTAGGTGATGTTGTTGAGTTAGACATAGAAACTGCTACTGCTTTAATGGCAATAGGTAGGCTTGCGCCACACGCAGTTGAATCAAAAATAGAAGATAGAAGCATTGGTTTAAGTGAAGAAAAGCCAAAGCCTAAGAGAAGAGCGAAGAAATAATGCCAGTAGAAACTGCTGATGATAGAAAATTACTAATTGCTGACTTTGGTGAGGCGGTTACGTTTATTCCTGAGATTGGACAAAACATAACTGTTACTGCAATTTTTGACAATCAGTATCATGCTGTAGATACTGCGGCTTCTGTAGATTTCTCTATGGTTCAGCCAAGACTGACAGTAAGAACGGAAGATGTGTCTGGTATTGAGGAGGGTGATGCTTTTTCTATCAGAGGCAGTTTATATGATGTCACTATTATTATGAACGATGGCACTGGTATTACTGAAATTGCTTTAGAGGCTCAATAATGGCTCACAATAGAAAAGATATTAGGGATAATATCAAAACTACAATAACAGGATTGACTACAACTGGTAACAATGTGTTCCAAAGTAGAGTCTATCCTATGCAAAGCAGTAAACTCCCTGGAATACTTATATATAACAAGTCTGAGTCAATTGAATACCAGACTGTAAACAAGCCTCGAACCCAGATGCGAACTTGCGAGTTTGACATTGAAGTATTGGTTAAAGGTATTGCTAATTACGATGACACTTTAGATCAGATTTGCTTAGAAATAGAGGAAGCATTGTATACAGATTTAACAAGAGGTGGTAATGCTAAAGATACTAGGATTACTGGCTTTAATGCAGATTTTGACGGAAGTGGAGATCAGCCTGTGGCTGTATGTACATTGACTGTTGAAGTAATGTATCAGGTGAGAGAAAATAACCCTGATATTGAAATTTAATGGCTATACAGCCGAAAAATAACGCTCAGAGAGCAGAGGTAAAAATATGTCAACTCATGCTGGATATGGTGGCTTAGTTAAAGTAGGCACTGACATTGTTGCAGAGGTAAAGGATTTTTCGTTAGAGATCACTGCTAATACAGCAGAGTCTACAGTAATGAATCCTACTGTTGCAGATGATGCGGGCTGGACTAAAGCCAAAGTAACAACAAAATCATGGACTTCATCATTAAATGTAATTTGGGATGATGATGATGCTGGTCAAGGTTCTTTATTAACAGAGGGCGCTAGAGTCGATCTTGAGCTATACCCTAGAGGCGCTACTAGTGGCTTTGAAAAGTGGAAAGGCTTTGGTCATATCACAAGCGTATCAAAAAACGTAGGTGTAGATGGCTTAGTTGAAGCATCTGTAACTGTTACTGGTGATGGCGTGATTGCTGAATCAGCAGTATAAATTGGGGAATATAAACTATGGGAAAATTAATAGAAAGTGCTGTATCGCATTTCAGCAACAAAGAAGTTAGAAGTATTCGGGTAGAAGAGTGGGATTGCACTCTCTACTCGAAGAACCTATCGCTTGAAGACAAGGCTAGATGGTATACAAGAGCAGACGGTGATAATACTGACTACTTAGTATATGCCCTAATTTTTGGGGTCACTGACAAAGATGGCGAAGCAGTATTTGATATTGGCGATAAGGTCAAGCTAAGAAAAAGTGTTGATCCAGAAGTTTTAAGTAGAGTTGCTAACTTTGTTCTTCAGATAGAAGACGAAGAGGAACGCGAAAAAAACTAATAAATGACCAAGGTGAGTTAACTGAAATTTATTGTATGTATCAGTTAGCAGAGCATCTTGGTCAGCCACTCTCGACAATCTTAGCTATGACAGCTAGTGAGTTTAATCACTGGTTTACTTACTTGCGCCTAAAACACGAAAAAACTGAGGCATCTAATGGCTAAAACCGCACAAGCAGTAATTGAAACTAAAGTCAAAGATGGCGCATCTTCTGGCTTCCGTAAAATGCAATCGGAAATGAACAGAACTGCCAAGCAGGGTAAAGTCCTGAATCAGCAGTTTAGGTTTATGCGTGGCGGTCTTGGTCAGGTTGGTCATCAGGTACAGGATGTCGCGGTACAGTTGCAGATGGGTCAAAACGCCATGTTGGTGTTTGGTCAGCAGGGTTCGCAGATTGCTTCGCTATTCGGACCTGGTGGCGCAATGTTTGGTGCTTTTATCGCAATTGGTGCTGCCCTTAGCATGAGTCTAGCCCCTGCATTTTTTGGCGCTACTGAGGCTGCAAAAGAGCTTAAAGAAGCCAATAAGGGACTAATTGATAGCTTTGACGACCTTGCCCCAGCACAGCAAGCCTACGCAAAACTTTTAGCCACTAGAAAGCTACAAGAATATGAAGCCGAGCTAAAAAAGCTAAACAATACTACTAGAGAGCAATTAACAACAGTCCGAACAGGCGCTTTTGGTATTGTTTATGGTAAAAAGGATTTAGAGACTCTTGCTGAATATAATGAGAGAATCCTTAAACTTGACAGTGATACCGAGTTTTATGAACACGCAATCGCTGCGCTTAAAGAAACAATTGACGGAGTGAGTGACTCTTTTGAGAAGCAAAGAAATAGTTTAGATACTCAAATTGCTACTTTTGGGCTGGCATCAACTGCTATTAAAGCCTACGAAATTGGAATGCAACAACTTAATGGTGAGATAACAGATGCTCAAGCGGCTGAGTTGCTTGCTAGAGTAGCAAAAATACAATCTTTACAAGATGAAGCTGATGCATTGAAGAACCTAACTGATGCACAGAAAGAAGACCTAGAGCTTGCTAAACATCGCCTTGAGTTTGATAAGATGAGCGCAGGTGAAAAAACAAAGCACGTTGCAGGAGAGATGAGCAAGCAATTAATGGGTACTAAATCTCATAGTAAAAAGCTGTTTGCCATACAAAAAGCTGCTGCAATTGCTACTGCTATTATGGATACTCACTCTGCAGCACAGAAAGCAGCAAAAGCATATACGCCTCCAACAAGCTACATTATGGCTGGACTAGCTATGATTAATGGTATGGCTAGAGTACAAAGCATTAGAAAGCAATCTTTTGATGGTGGTGGTTTTACAGGTGGCGGTTCAAGGACAGGCGGTGTTGATGGTAAGGGTGGTTTCCCAGCTATACTCCATCCTAATGAGACTGTAATCGATCATACTAAAGGTCAGGGAATGGGGACTAACGTAACTGTTAATATACAAGCCAATGACACTAAAGGATTTGATGAGTTACTTAGATCGCGTAGAGGCGAAATTGTTAATATAATAAACCAAGCAATTAACAACAGAGGCGTATCGAGTTTAGTATGAGTGGAACTTACCCAACAAGCCCAGGATTCAGATCAATAGGATTTTCTACTAAGAATTTTAACCTTTCTAGTCAGACTATATCAGGCAGAATGCAGGTTAGAAGAATTGGCAGTTCAAGATTTGAGTTTAGCGCACAATATCCTCCAATGACCGCTTCCGAGTTTCAGCCAGTAATGGCTTTTATAGCATCACAGGATGGAATGGCAGACACATTTCAAATAACGCTGCCAGATATAAGCTATTCCACAGGTAATGCTACTGGGACTGTAAGAGTTAATAACGTAGGTGGTTATGCTGTAGGCACTGGAATTATAGCTGTTGATGGGTTAACTGGCACAATTAAGGCTGGTGATGTTATTAAGTTTTCTAATCACTCTAAAGTTTATATGCTTACATCTGATGCTACAGGTCTAGATGGTGTTGCGAGCTTACAAATAACACCAAACTTAAAACAAGCAATTAATGATGATGCAATTGTTACATATAATGCAGTACCTTTCACTGTAAGGTTGAATAACGATGTTCAGCAGTTTACAGTTGGAGTTACTGGGTTGCGACAATTTGAAGTAGACTTTATCGAGGCGATTTAATGTCAAGATTTACAAGTGCAGTTTTACAGACTGCTTTTGCTAGTGATAGCTATTCTTTTGCTACATTAATGCAGATAGGCACAGGCGCAGATACGCTACTTCTCACCGACAGCGACAAAGATATTGTTGACCAGTCAGTAACATATATTTCTTCATCTTCTGTTATTTCTATAGGAGAGGTTAGTGAGTCTTCATCTCCAACACAAGGTGGTATTAGTTTAAATTTTAGCGGTGTTGACCAAACAATGATAAGCTATTTTCTAGGTAGTGATTATGTTGGCAGGTATGTCAAAGTGTCAAGATGCGCGTTAAATTCAACACACCAATCTATTGGCTCATTCAACTATTTTGTAGGCACTATATCAAACTTTAAAATAGAAGATACAGATACGACAAGCCAAGTCATAGTCGAATGCAAGTCACATTGGGAAGATTTTGACAAAAGAAATGGCAGAAGAACAAATCATAACTCACAGCAATTACACTTTGCAGGAGACGATGGTTTTGAGTTTGGCGCTAAAACTATAGATGATATTAAGTGGGGTAAAGCATGATTTTACCTTTGCTAATAGCTGTAGCATCAGTAGCAATATCCTACGATAGTTATAAAAAAGCAAAAAAGGCGCAAAAAGAGGCAGCAGATGCAGCTAAAGGCGTTCTTTTAAATAAAAACTCAAACATTGAGGGTTTGCCTGTCGTTTATGGTCAAAGGCGCGTAGGTGGCGTTAGGACATTTATAAGTACAAAAGACGTACCAGGTGGCGATGAAAACGAATATCTATACATAGCTCTAGTTATGTCAGAGGGAGAAGTTGAGAGTATAACTGATCTAGAGCTAGACAACATACCAGCATCAGATGGCAGATATGCTGGTCTTGTAACGTATAATGTTCATCTTGGCACAGACACTCAAACAGCAGACACTCTATTGCAACAAGCACCTGGATGGACATCAACGCATAGACTACAAGGTGTCGCATATCTAGCAATAAGATTAAAATACGATCAAGATGCTTGGAGTGGAATACCAACTATAACAGCACTAGTAAGAGGCAAAAAAGTCCATGATTTCCGTAATGGCTTAACGGCATGGTCTAGCAATCCTGCATTGTGCTTATACGATTACCTGACCAACACAAGATACGGAAAAGGTCTTAGTGTAAACAATATTGATATTCCGTCATTCACTACTGCTGCAAATGATTGTGACTCGCACACAGTAACGCCATTTGTAGGCGGTGATCCGATAGATATATTTCAGTGTCATTACGTTCTAGATACTGATCTTACTATTTTAGATAATGTTAAAGAGATGCTTTCTGGATGTAGAGGGTTTTTACCTTTTGTTGACGGCAAATATGCTTTAATAATAGACGATGCTAAATCAGCTACAGCAGCATTTACAACAGATAATATTATTGGTGGCATAACAATAGATGCTGGGCAGAAAAAAAATACATTTAATAGATATACAGTAAAGTTCGCTAACGAAGATATAAACTATCAGCCAGATCAAGCATCTTTTCCCGATGCTGACTCTACAGAAGAGCAAGATTTTCTTGATGAAAATAATGGCGAACTTCTACAGGAAACAAAAGAAAACAAAACTATAACAAATTATTACATTGCTAGAGAATTTGCTAGGATACTGACAAAAAGATCACGCAATCAACTGCGGATAAATTTTTTAGCTGATAGTAGCGCATTAGAGTTAATGATTGGTGATGTAATAACTGTAAATCACCCGACACCAGATTGGGGTAATAAACCATTTCAAATTGATGAAATGACGTTAAATGCAGATATGACTGTTAACATACAGGCTATCGAATACGATTCTTCAATATATACTTACGATACGTCTGCCGAGCAGAGATCATATCCTGATACAAATTTACCAAATGTTTTTGCAGTGCAACCACCTAGCGGTCTTACTGTAACTAATTCCACGGCTGTATCAGGTGATGGAACTGTAATGCCGTCACTTACAGTGAGTTGGACAGAGCCATCTGACTCTTTTGTGCAATACTATGAATTTGAGTATAAAAGATCAGCAGAGACTTTAGATTATGGCGAGATAACAGACAACCATGTAGAAAATCCATCCCACGGTTTGATAACTGATTCTGCTGACGTTACAGTTTCCTATGGCTTGCTCACAGATGCAGTTACAACCGCACAAGAACAGTACACTAGTGTTACTGTACATAGAAACCAATACGTTATAACTGGCGTTGTCCCAGGTATAAATTATTATATTCGCATAAGATCTGTGAACTCATTAGGCGTTAGGTCTAGTTATATAAATACTATATCTGTTGTAGAGGGTGATATAACGCCACCAGCAATACCTAGCAATTTAACAGCTACAGGTGGGCTGCGAGAGATAACGCTCTCATGGGAAAGACCATTAGATACTGATTATGACCATGTACAAATATGGGAAAACAACACAAACAATTCGGCAGGGGCAACACAAATTGCAATTTCTGCGGGTGATACGTTTGTAAGAACAAACTTAGATTACGAAATAACTAAGTATTATTGGATTAAATCTGTAGATCATACTGGTAATGTATCTAACTTTTCATCAAGCGCAAATGCTACAACATTGTTTGTAGACAGCGATGCTTTTAGTGATGAGGTTTACAACTTATTTGCTGAAGCTGGTGCTTATGGTATTGAGCCAGTATCTAGTCTTCCTGCAAGTGGTGACTTTGTTGGGCAGATTAAATTTGATACAGTTTCTGTTGCTTTGTATAGATGGACAGGGACTGCTTGGGATGATGACATATTTACTATTGAGTCGGGATCAGTTACTGCTGCATCATTTGCTGCAAGCATCGATCCAGTCTCAGTTGTTGCAACATTACCAAACGCTGTTGGTTACACTGGGTCTAATGTTATTTTCTTAACAACCGACAAAAAGCTCTATAGATATGATAGCTCTGTACCTGAGTTTACATCATTAATACCAGCGCAAGATATTAATGGTGCTTTAGGGTCAGATAATTTCTCGCAAGGATTAAGACCTGCAGAGATTGTAAGCTCTTTACCAACTGCTGCTGCTGATAAGTGGCAAGGTAAGCAAGTATTCTTAACTACTGATAACAAACTGTATCGATACGATGGTAATCAGTGGACTGCATCTGTTGCTACAGCAGATTTATCTGGAACAATCGAAAGAACACAAATAGCATCTAGAGCAGTTGATTCTGCAAGAATAGCAGTAGATGCGATACAAGGTGATGTTATTGCTGCGGGCGCTATAACAGAAACTAAGATAGGCGCTGGCTCAGTTAGTACAGCTAAGTTGGATGCTGGTGCAGTCACTGCTGCAAAGATAGATGCGGGTGCTGTTACAACTTCTAAGCTGGATGCTGGTGCTGTTACAGCAGGAAAAATAGATGCAGGGGCTGTTACGGCAGACAAGATAGATGCGAACGCGGTTACGGCTGACAAGATTGATGCAGGAGCAGTTACAGCCAATAAATTAGATGCAGGGGCAGTTACTGCTGATAAAATAGATGCAGGGGCTGTTACGGCAGCTAAGATTGCTACTGGTACTATTACAGCAAACGAAATGTCTTCAAACTCTATTACAGCAGGTATGATTTCTGCGGGCGCAATTAGCGCGGCTGCAATGTTTTCTCCAGGTGTTATTGAGGGGCAGCATCTTGTAGGTAACACAATAGAGGGCGATAAGATTGCTGCCAACACTATCACAGGCGGTTTGCTTGCTGTTTCAGGCGTAATTACTACAGCAGCACAGATTGATGATTTAGTAGTGTCTGGAGCGAAGATAGCTAACCTTGCTGTTTCAAATGCTAAGATAGCAAATGCTACAATACAAGGCGCAAAGATCAAAGATTTAGCAGTTAGTACGTTAAAGATAGCTGATAACGCTGTAACAGTTCCTGTGGGTGTTACTACAACTTCAGCATCAGCAACTATGTACGCTGGTGGAGGCACAGTTGGCGGTGATACTGCAACATACAATGGAAGATCATATCAGCGCAAAAAAATCGGAGGTTCTGTTGTCTACAGAGACATAGGAACAATTACTATTAATAGCGGAGGCGCTCCAGTGCTATTAAATTTAGACACTAAGGTGTGTTGGAATAAAGGCTCTAGTAGTGCTAGTTGGAGGTGGAGAACTCATCAGAATAGGGCAGCATTTATAAGATTTGAACTTCTACGTGGAAGCACGGTTATAAACTCATGGATTGAAAGTGGTGGCGCAGTGCATGGCACAACTGCATTGAATAACAATACTGCAGCAACTCTTGATAGCGGTGGCTTGAAAATGACTCACAGTTATATTGATTCATCGACAACCACTGCTGATAGAGTTTACACGTATAGAATGCAACTTTTAACTACTAACGATGTATCTTCGTTCAAACATCTTACTTCAGCAGTAGGTTTAACAAGTATGTCAGCACTAGCGGTGAAAAAATAATGCAATGTACAATATACAATGAATTAGGCGAAATACTAAGACTAGTTGATTGTCCAGAAGATCATGTTGCTATACAGGCTCAAGAGGGCGAGTTCGTTATTGATGGTTGGCATGATATGGCTACTAAAATCATCGTTAATGGAGTTGTTACTGATAAGCCTGACGAAGAAGAAATTAGTGATGCAGACAAAAACAGCGAAGTTTTAACACAATTAAGAGAGTATAGAGATGTGGCGCTTGCAAATTCTGACTGGACACAGGTAGCTGATGCGCCAATTAGTAACGAAGAAAAAGCTGCATGGGCATCATACAGGCAAGAACTAAGAGATTTACCAAATACATACGCAAACGAAACTAACATTGACTCTGTTATATACCCAGAGCCACCAACGGAGTAAAAAATGACTACAGCTTTACAGAGAAGAAAGGGTACGGCTACTAACCATGATAGTTTTACTGGTTTAGATGCTGAAATTACCATCAACACGACAAACAAAAGCATCCATGTACACGATGGAACAACTGCTGGTGGCTATGAAACATTAAGAGCAGATTTTGGCAACATTTCTGACATAGCAACAACTATTAGGTTCACAGATGCAGGTAACATAAAGTTTGGAACAGGCGCTGATGACTTGACGTTAGGCACTAATGGTACTCAAGGATATATTCGTAGCGATTCTGACTTATTATTTCAACGCGCAGGACAAGAAAGGTTAAGACTTACAAGTAGTGGAATTAGCTTGGCTCAAGGTGGATTTTCTAGCCAAAACTTTACACTCGCAGATGAAAGAGAAATAGTCTTTGGAAATACCAGTACAAATGCTTTGCGTGTCGGAACTTTTGCATGGAATGGTACTGGGGATTGCGATGGTTACATTAGAACTTCAAATACTAATGGTGAGTTAAATATTGGTGGCAAAAAACTTACTTTAGAAACAGGTGCAATTAATCAATCAGATAGTTACAGAACGCGCCTTTACATACTTGACGGCTCTATAACTTATGATTATTCACAAACAATAAAACATTTTCTTGGTGTCACTAACAGTACTATTAATACTTATCATAATAGTAGCACAGCTTCTGAGCCTTTTTACTTTACGTTTTCAGCTGCACATCAATTTTATAGTCCAACCATAGGTCGTATTGGTCAAGAGGGTGCTAGTAACCTTGGCACTTTGTTTATTTCTGGTAGTGCAAAAGGCATTAGGTTTGATACAGCTGGTGTTGTTCCTTGTACAAGTGCAGGATCAAGTCAAGATAATCTTTACGACTTGGGTACAGCATCTGTAAGGTGGGATGATATATATGCTACTAACAATGTCATTCAGACATCAGACAGAAATTTAAAGCAAGACATTGAAGATATAAGCGATGCAGAATCTAGAGTCGCTATAAGATGTAAGCAGTTGATGAAAAAATACAGGTTTAAAGATTCAGTTGAAGAGAAAGGTGATGGCGCGAGAATACACTTTGGTATTATTGCACAAGACTTACAGCAAGCATTTACTGATGAGGGTTTAAACGCTGAAGATTATGCAATGTTTTGTAGCAATACTTTTTGGCAGTCAACAGTAGTAGTTCCATCTACGGAAGAGGAATACCGAGACGAAAATGACGTAATGCAGACAAAAGTAAATGAAGAATACACAAAGACAAAAACATATAAAAATGCAGATGATGCCCCAGATGATGCAGTAGAAGTTACTAGGTTAGCAGTAAGATATAATGAACTTTTTGCTTTTATCCTAGCTACACTGTAAATGACGAATATAAACTAATGATATAATCTGTATATTCAGTTCGGAGAATAGTATGCCAGCAGCAAAGTTTGATTTAATTATAGATCAAGGTTCAGACTTCCAGATAAACATTGCAATAGAGGAAGACGGTAACCCAATGAACTTGAGTAGTTATACTGCTAGAGCATCTATGCGAGCAAGAGTAGAAAGTGCTACTGACGTTGATTTTACTACAAGTATTAATTCGAGTACGGTGACAATACAAATGACACATACAGCAACGGCAGCTATTACTGCTGGTAGCTATGTTTATGATGTAGAGATATTCACTGGTAATGCGGGTGCTGAAACTTCTGTAACAAGAATCCTGCAAGGCAAGGCAACTGTGACACCAGAGGTCACTAGGTAATGGCTGCAAGAATTGACTTTACAGTTGAGCAAGGCGCAGATTTTAGCCAAAGATTTGGATTGAGGCGTAAGCACGTTGAATTTGTTTTTACGGATTATGCAGAGGCAAAAATACGACAAGATTATGATAGTGCGAGTTATGAAAGTTTTACTGTAAGTACTTCTGGTAAGTATGTCACTTTATCTATGGGTCACAATGACACAAAAGATTTAGTGCCAGGTAAGTATGTATATGATTTAAAAGTTGGTGATTATCTATCAAGGTTGCAAGGCTATATTGACAATACGACTGGAAGTCTAGTTTTATACTCAGCTGCTGAAATATATGACATAACATTCTATTGTCTACGCGCTGCTGTTGGTCTAGAAACTGTGCCAGCTAACAAAATAGATTTTTTTGATTTTAATAATAGTGGGCATATAAGTAATACAGATTCTTTGACTGCATTACACTATGTTGGTACTCAAGATGAAAGTTTTATTGCTGAATACAATGCACAAACTTCATACCCCGAAACTACTATAATTAACACAATTTTAACTGGTAATGTCAGCCCAAATGCAGTCGGTAAAATTAGGGTTTTGCAAGGCGCAGTAACTGTAACAGCAGAGGTAACAAGATAATGGCTATAACAAAACTTGAAATAACAGGAAATACTACAGCAGTAGGACTTAGCCAAACTCCTCTTGTCGTAAGTACAGCTAATGAGGCTAGTGCAACAACATTTGAACAAGTAACAGATTTGCCAAGAAATAATGTGCAAGATGCCGTAGAGTATTTAAATACTTATAAATTAAATAAAAATGATGGCGTTTTAACTGATGGAATTTTAAATGGTGTTACAAGCGCAGATAATATTATAGTAAGAACAACAACAGCAGCTAATGTTCCTAATGTTTCTATTGGTGGAGTTTATGCTGAAACTAATACATCTCATGCACAACTAGATTTAATGTATAAAAATACGGCTTCAGCTGAATTTGGCGATAACAATTCACACGGTGTCAGATTTAACTATAATGGAAACAATGACCGTCTTGAGATTAAGACTACGCATGGATCAGGTGCAATTAGAGACGTTATAGATATTAGCGCCTATGGATACACCACGTTCTACGATTTATCAGACAATTCAGTTGGTATGCAGTTTTATACACAAGCTGGTGGCGCAAGTTCAGAATTTAGAGTTAATGTCCCTACAAATATAACAGAAGACATTACAAACACTGATAAAAAAATTACTACTGGAACTATAAACCTTGGAGATCAAGACCTATCTATTTACAAGACAGGCACATGGACACCTAGCATACAAGACATAACATTTAGTGTTCACAATGCAGACTATATTCAAATAGGCAATGTGGTTACTTTAAGCCTAAGTCTTTATGATGTTGATACTTCAAGCGTTTCAGATACATCTACTCTTGAATTTTATATTACTGGATTACCAGTAGACCCTAAAAGTGGCGCAGATAACGCTCAACTTTGCAGTCCTTGTCTTTTTGATTTTCACGATTTAGATAACAACTTGACTATCCATCCAGAGGTTGTTAATGCACTTGGAAGTGATGCTCGTATTAATTTAATTCATGGTCACACTAAAACTGCTGTAACACATACTGACATACCTAACACTGTGACTACAGGCGTTTTAAATTTGCAAGTTACTTATTTTGTATAAGCAAGGATAATTATGGAAAACTGGCATTTGAGCAGAAACGTACCAATTGCATTGTTTGTTGGATTGCTTGTGCAAACCGTATCAGTATCTGGAGCATTCACGAGGGTAGAAGTTGGCGTAGAGCAGAATACAAAAGATATTGCATCTGTTGATAGCAGAGTTTATGAATTAGATGCTAGACAGCGCGAACATCAGGTCACTATTGCGCGTATGGATCAAAATATTATACATATAAAAGAGATGCTTGAGTCTAAACAGTAATGAATATGCGTATCCCACGGCTATCTCATGGCTATCTCATGGCTATCCTATGGATACTCGGATCAACAACTATAGCAAATGAACAGGGTAGCTTAAACAACTATCATGGCGAAAACAGCGTAGCTAATAGTAATAACACGACTACAGACACAAGCACTACTACAGAAAATACTTATAATGGGGCAGGGGCAGCAAGCGAGATTCCAGTAGGCTCTGCAATAAGCCCAACCTTTATGTCTAACGGAACTGATACTTGCTTAAAAGGTACAGCAGGTTCAGTGCAGACAG
>VMHT01116256.1_pt1 | contig 14146 bp, 9 predicted proteins | sample 4693611 | NCBI WGS metagenome assembly VMHT01 (sample SAMN12280063, study PRJNA550983) | marine metagenome | isolation source: seawater sampled from same location over 5 years 0.02-0.2 micron viral filtrate | place: USA: collected off the coast of southern California halfway between the port... ... | reverse complement strand
TGGCACTTAGGCCATAATCTACTGTTGCCATATTAGTAATTTTCTACATAGTTAGTTGGTTGAGGACCGTAGCCTTGACCAAGGTTATTTGTAAAATCAAATTGTCCGGATGCTGGCGACTGGAACTCACCCAACGCTTGTGGTAGCGGATCACCAATCATTTCCATATTAGAAATATCAAATCCTCCAACACCGCCTCCAGCTCCACCAGCTCCTCCCATCATATTGCTAAATCCACCAGCGCTTGATACGCCACCAGCTAACGCGCTACCAGCACTTGATATTCCTTTCCACATCTTGTCGTCAGCGGCTGCTACAGCTTGTCGTTGAGCGGATAATTCTTGACCAGCCATACCCATTAAACCTTCTACCTTTTGAGCCTCCATGTTTCTAGACATGATCTCACCTTTTCTTTCTTGAGCTTGTATACTAGCGGCTTCTTTTCTTTCGGCCATTTGATTAGATGCTTCTTGTTTACCTATTGACACTGCTGCTGTTCTAGCGTTTTTCGAGCCTTGATTAGCTAAGGATTGAGCTAGCGCTGCTATACCAGAACCACCGGCTGCACCTCTTAAATCTTGTAATATGTTTGCTTGCTGTTGCATTTGCTGCTCCTTAACAAACTGAGCTTCTTCCTGGTTGACCGTAAGATCTTCCATAGTGTTCTCCATATTTGCGTAAGGGTTTGTAGTGTCTAATTGTGCAAACGCTTTTTTCTGAGCGTCTAACTCTGCTTGAGCTTCAGCCGCTGCAGCTTTGGCCTTCTTTTTTTGAACGCCTCCTGATATTGCTTTTGCAGCTCCGATTCCTACACCAACTGCTGCTACTACTAAAAAACTCATCTATTTATCTTTAATATATTCTTTATACTCCTTGTAGCTAACCGCTACTATATCTTTTTCTAACAGTTTTACATCTTCAACATTGTCTGGATTCTTGTGGGTGTTATACCACAGTGAATCTTCATGAGCGTATAAAACTCTTTTTTCCCCAGGTTCAGCTATTATATAACATGGCGCTATATAATCTCTTACCCCACTAGAGCTAGCTACTGATAAGTGTCCTTCTAATAAGAAGCACATGTGTAAGTGTTTGTGAATTGCTCCTATAACTGCTGTTCCTTGATACATGGTCATCTCTCTAACGTAAACCCCGTCCATAAAGAAACTCCTAATAGGTACTTTCTCACTATCGGTAACTATGGGATCTTCGTCTGTACCTGCAATAATACTATCACCGTCAGCCATAGACTTTAGATCGTTCTCTAGTTTAACAACAGACTCTTCAAAATTTTTACCTACTTCAAAGCCTGGTATTGTACTTAGATTGTTCTTTTTCATTTAATTAAATTAACTATATAAGTATAGTTACATTTTAAGCGCTTTATTTACTGCTTTCGTAAGCGTCTACGGTAACGTTAAACAGCTCAGCTTTATCTTTAGATGTGTTTACAAATCTAAATAACGAATAATAGCCAAGCACTGATTTTAACTCTTGACAGTTGTTTTTACTAAACAATATAAAAGGATCTCCACAATCTCTATCGCCTATTTCTTTATCTCTATCTTTTCTACCTTCACCACAACCTACCTCTAGCTCATCACCATACAGGTCGGTAGAGCAAACCATGCTATAAGGCTCGTTCCTATTAATGGATAATATTTCGCCTATTTCAACTATGTCTGCTTCGTTTATATTAAAACCCCCAACACCATGCGTGTAAACGTAGTATGCTGTATCACCAACTGATACTGAGTCTTGTATTGGATATTCAAAATTTATTGTTAAAGTAAATGCTGGCATTATGATAGTGTTACAAAGTTATCTATATCTATATAGAAGGTTTCACTAGTAGAACCAAACTGTTCTACAGATATTCTTCCTGTTACTGTTAATGTGTTACTAGAATACGTAGCGGTTGTCGAAGATATGTCAACTTTATTTGTTACATACATCTCTTTACCGTCATCTAATCTACTGGTTGCCTTTTGAGTATCGTAAGAAACTATTGTGTCTTCTGTTTTTGGAGCAGATATATATGCAGGTGGCCCATCTACGGTTACGTTGCTTTTTCCACCGCCACTTGAAAATGTTGCTGCTATGCTAAACTCTACGTTTACATGAGCTCCCTGAGGAACTGTTTTATACCCAACGCTTTTTTGGCTCTTAACTCTTGCTCTTGGAATACTGTGTGGTTTACCTGTTAATGTCTTAGTTGTGAAACTACCCCAGTTAGAAGAGTTGTCTGTAGAGCTTAAGCTTAATGTTACGGTGTTGTTTACTCTTTGATTAACAAACTTTCTATTGTTAACGGTTGGTACTCTGTCAAGATTTATTTTAGAGTTTTTCAAAGGAGTTACAAACATGTGGTATCTAGAGGTTTGTGATACCGATGGAAAGCTCATTTGATACGAAGTAGACCTTGTACCTGGCTCGTCAACAATAACGCTAGTTCTACTTACGCTAAAAGAGTTTGTGTTAAAGTCATACCAATGACCCGTACCTAGGTCAAAAGCCTCAAACTCAAAGCTAGCATTGCGGCCATGTTGAATTGTAACTGATCTAGCTTGCGCTGTTGGCAATATCTCCGCCTCTATCAAAACTGCTTCGCCAAAAGAAAAGTCATCTATTGAGTTGTCTACTGGAGAGTTATCTTCTATAATTATAGGTACAGAAAATTCATTACAGTTATTAGGACCACCGTGGCAAGACGTGTCTCTATAGGTTAAAGTGTATTGTCCGGGGTATAAAAATTGAAACGTTGATTGCACTCCTAAAATACTTACGCCAGCTCCCATCACCGGATCTCCTGTTTGGTAACCAAGCCCCGCATCCTGCCATTGTCCATAGCTTCCATACTTAAGCGACGCTACAGTGTTTTGTAAGCCGCTAGATATAAATCCACTAGGCGTGGTTTCACCTTCATCGTAGCCTCTACATTTACCAGGAATATTGTTTAAAGAACTAACTACTAAACTACCATTGTTCAATCCGTTTGTAGCGTGTGTTGTGTTTATGTATTGTTGATATATATTATCCGTGCCAAAATAGCTGTTCCAATTTTCACAAGGATCACCTACAGCAGTTTCTTTAGGATCTTCGGCTCTAACAAGTCCGTCCACATCTATGTACATGTCTGTGGCATTGTCCCACAAAAACAAGTCGTAATACACTTCAGCTGTCACCTGACTGTTTTCTAAGCCTGGGTATATAAAAACTACCTTCTGAATACCTGCGGTAACATTACCACCCGTCCATTCGTTAGGAGCCGTTTGGCTAGCAAGTCCGATTCTAAGAGCGTCTTGTGCTATGTAATAACCGTCATCGGCCGTTATAGTTAAATATGCTATTCCAGCCGACTGTGAAGTTCCTTCATCTCCACCCAGTGTAACTGTATTTATTGTTGCGTTTGCTAATGGCATAATATTTTATTTAATCCCAAAGGGTTCCATCTATATCAGAACCGCTATCTTTTATTTGTATTTCTATTCTTACAGGTGCTGGAGATTCAGATTCAGGTTCGCTATGAGTAAGCGATCCAAATCCAACGCCTTGAACCGAAAACTCTCTTTCATCTACGTTCTCTAACTGTGTGCAATCTCCTTTTATAGCGTTGAACCACTTACCCTCTTTATTTACAAACTCAGGAACCTTTCCGGTCTGCAGATCTGTTTCAATGTGACTAACATACCAACCCGGTTTAGCCGTCAAGTTGTAGTATTCTTTGTCAGTATACGTTATTCCTCCTCTTACTACTTCCGAAAACTTAAGAACTCTAGATTGTGTACCTTCATATTTCACTGTTTGAAAACCTTTAACAGAGCTAGGGGCGTCGTTGAATATTAAGTCTACGGTAGAATTAGCATCGGTACCATAGAAGTTGTTTCTTCTAGGATTTAAGTGGTGTTGCCACATTTCTCCTCCTGAGTAAGTGTAGTAATGATTGTTTATACTTAAAGCGTTCTCAGGATAGAAAGTTTTAAAACTAGTCCAGCCCTTGACCTGCTCGTTATACGTTAAAGTTTGCGGTTGATATATTGTTCCGCTAAATACAGTATCATCGTTAATAGGATTTATATCTATAATGTCACCGTGTACGTTTATACCATCATCGCCATCATCAATAGGACTAACTTCCAAGCAGTCTAAACAGCTTCTGTAACCAGTAGAAGAAGTAGGGTCTAAATAATAAGGCTGCCCGTCTGTACAAGGTGGATCACACTCGTCTTTAGGATCTACAGGCGTACAGTCTTGACAGCTGCTGTACCCTGTCGGAGAGTTAGGATCTGGATAATAAGATTGACCTAATCCTAGTGGTGGACTAGCACAATGAAACTTACTAGGTTTACAGCCTTCTTCGTCACTACAATCGTTAGCCTCAAGAGCGTCAATAATTAAGTTTACATCATTGTGTAAATCTCCAATCAACTTTTCATGGTGAGCGATAACGGCTTCTACAGGAGGATCGCCTCCGCTGTGCTTACCAAAATTTTGCACTGATAATTTTGCAACAGGACTAGAAGGAGCTATAGATATAGTGCTAGCGTTTATAGACACTTGATTTTGTCCGTGAGTAACGGTAGCAAAGCTATAAGCTGAATCTACTCCAAAAACTTCTTTTTGCTGCAGGGTCATTGAAACACCCTGCGCATTCATTTCTAAAAATAGCTGTTCTAGCTCTTCGCAGTCTAAGTGTAAGTATGGGTTTTGAACACTAACTTCTCCACAGGTGGTACAGCTTCTAAAACCAGTGGAAGACGTAGGATCAGCATAATAACTTTGACCAGGAGCACAAGGAGGATTACACTCGTCTGGACCTTTCGGCCCGCCTTTATCATCATCTACTACGTGTGGGTGGTAAGGGTCATTAATTATAACTTGACTACCATCTTTGGGCCTAGGCTTTCCAAACTCGTCTAAGTTTTTAGGATCAAAGTCTTTATCTTTTGGCCTAACATCTATGTCGGAATCTCGATCTACAAACTTAGGCTCGGGTACAGACTGAAACTCTTCTCTATCTACAGTAGGTTCACTACTAGTTTCTTCAGACGTTGTTTCACTAGGTGCTGGCTCTTCTCTAGACTCTTCTCTTTTTTGATCTTCAGCTTTTCTAGCCTCTGCTTCTTTAGCGTCTCGTTCAGCCTGCTCTTTTGTATATTTAGAATCTTCTTTTGCCATAGTTGTTCACGATTTATTCAGTACAGTTCACGCCGTTCCAAGAAGCCATACCAGTTGTATCGCCTTCCACGCCATCAGTAGGATTTAATCCTGGGCCACTTGGGTGTATTGGAGTTAGGAATGAGCTTGGATTAAAGTTTTGCTGCCATACTCCACTTTGCCCACTGTTACCCATACCATTACCTATCCATGTTCCGTCATTATAAAATACATAGTTTATATACGCCGCATTACCCAAAACGGTTGACGACCACCACGGTTTATCAAACACACCGTTTCCTACACCAGGTACTGGCTCATGCCAACCGTCAAACTCAATATCACCTGGCGACCAAAACTGACTACCAGGACCAAAGCCCCAAGCAGAACCAATAATTTGACCTGATCCAAACGAATTTGAATTTGGATAACCTCTAAGTGGATGGTTACAACAGTCTCCAATACAAGCTCCATTATTTTCTACTACGTCTACTGTATCATCTATATCTAAAGGATCTCCTTCTATAACCTCTGGCTCGTCAGTAACATGTCCTAATCCATTTTCGTAATGCCCTGAACTTAAACCAGTGAATACCATTTCGCCTGGGTTTACATTTTGATAAGGAACAACGTTAGCAGATCCAGCTCTATTTGATATTGTTAAGTTGTAATTGTTTTTCCTTGCGTCAAAGCTGCCTATTATTCTTGGTTTATCTAGAGAATAAAGCTTATCTGTAAACCAATCTTTCATGCCATAGTCAGATATAGGTGTAAGACCGTCTTTAGATAATCTAAGCGCCGCACCTCTTTGAACGTCTGTAAAATAGCATCTGTATTGATCTGCAGCAAAAGACTCTGGATTTTTAGATATACCAAAGTCTCCAGAAAAAGGTACCGCTTGACCTAGAACTTTAGATGTAGCTGTAACATTTGTATTACCATCAGCATTAAATAAAGCATCTTTATTAGAAAGTATTTTTAATACTTTATCTTCACAAAAAGTAACAATATCAGTGTCTCTAGTAAATAATTTCTGTATACTACCGTTGTCAGGGTTTAAGTCTTTTGTAATAGGCTCTGCTTGTATAAATTGATTTAGTCTATTTACGCCAGACCTAGAGTTGTATATACCTGAGAATATTAAGCCTTCTTTTCTTCTCTCTTCTTTATATTGTTCTGCTAAAGTTGTAGAAGCTTTAACACCGTTAGTAATAAACGGTTGATTAAAATCATCTCTTATTCTATTAGACTCAACACCATTACCAAACACGTAGCAGTTGAACCAAGGTAGCTCAATTCTTTTGTTATGTATGTTTGGATCTATTAGTATTTCAAAGCTACCAGCAACATAAGGCGCGGCTACTGAAACGTCTACAGCACCACCCCAACTGTCTCGTATTCTAAATATATCTCCTTGTTGAACAACAAATGGAAACGCCGCTACATCAAGATTTACTTGTAAAGCCACAGCAGAGTTAGTTCCTGCTATATCAGAAAACTCATACCCCACGATAGCTAAACCAGCGGTTTGAGTAAATAATCCTACGTTGTCTAAATGGCCTTCTATAGAAGAGTTTAGAAAAGTTAGTGTTTCGTCGTCTTCTTTAGAAACTCGAACAGGGTAAGCTCTACTTATTTCGTAGTAAATATCTACATCTACAGATTCTTTTGGATGCGTTTCAAATACAGCTGGATTGTCTGATGGTAAACCGTTTTCAGTTCCATAAGGCCCCATTATTTCTACGGTTAACGACTCGCTTCCATCGTGCGCAACATTGTGAGTTGGTATCCATCCGCTCGCGCCACTACCAAAGCTTTGCTCTACTTGTATTGTAAATTTATTTCTTTTATTATCAGGTCTATAGTACTCGTTTCTATCTTGGTTAATAGCATCTATATCTCTAATTTGATAGTTAACTATACCGTAGTGCTCGTAGTGATCTTGAGTTGTATATAAGTATTGATCAGGGTCCTCTCTAAATCTCCATCTAACACCAGGAATAAACAACTGCTCAAAAAACTTAAGCTCAGCATCTATGTTATTGACAGCGCTTCCAGCGCCAGACATAAATTTAAGATGATCTAATGATCCGCTACCATCTAAATCAGGCATACCACCAACAACAGATATATCTATTAAATTACCTCTACAACCATTGCTACCATTTTGCACCCATGAAGGGGCGTTGTATCCTGAAGAAAAGTTTCTCCAACTACCACCAATTAAGCTTTGCTGGTTATCAGGGGCAAAGGTAAAGGGTGCAGAAGCTGTTCCACCACTTACAACAGTAAAATAATCCCTACCAACATCAACCGCCGCAGCGCCACTTGCGTTTGATCTACCAGTCCAAGGTGTTACTAGCAAGTCTGCTCGTAATACTTCGTTGCCGTTAGGTAGTGCTAACTCATCGTCAAAAGTTACGTCTTGCCAGCCGGTACCATAATCACCCATGAAGGGAGCACTATGCATCTTAACACAAGCAGCTACTCTTTGTCTTTCACCACTACCACCGTCATCATTCCAAGCGGCGGTTTTGTACTGGTTATGAACCATTTCATCTGTATAGCCCCAAGTTAATGCCCAGGCATCATCAATAAAAACATAAGGCATACCGGTACTACCATCGTCTCTAGTACACACTTCCGACCAAAAAGCTCTACCCCAAGCGTGCTTACCCATACCTCTGTGTCCAGCTGTTGGCGCAAGGCCAGTAAGAACATCAAGCACACTGTCGATTAAGCCGGTAACAAAATCAGCTAAAGCATCTAACCAACCACCTATCAAGCTAGTGTCGGAGTTTGGATCTGCTGAATCAGAAATAACGTTCAAGTCATCAATCGCTTGCTGTTCGTCCGCTGGTAGTACACCATTTTCTTCTGATGGATCTGTCACGGTACTCCAAGGGGCAATCGTGTTTTTTAAAGCAAGCCAAGAGTGTGTAATTTGGCTAGAACCAGCAGCGGCGTTTTTACCCCATTTATATGGGTTAGAATTAGAATTACCATAGCCAAACGGATGTTCATGAGCTGTGCTACTACCTAAGCCGCCAAGTGTGTTTGGCTTACCGTTACCGGCTATGCCTTCGTAATACCTGTCTAATACATTGATCATAACTCCACCAGCATCATTCTTAGTATGAGCGCAGTTTTGAGTACCCTGCGTTGCTAGTTTATAGTTGTGAATATATCCTATAGGATAAGCGTTAACTACAGTTAAATTCTCTTCGTCTGTAATCATTACGTTATCCTCTAAAACTTTATCTCTATAGACCTTAACAAAGAAACAGCCATCAAACTCTGGCTTGTCAACGTATTCGTCATGAGTTATTTCTATCATTAACCCAGCGGTTCTACTTGCAAAAGAATTTGCTGTAGAGCAAAAGTTTACGTCATCACCAAAAGCTTTTGTTACTGTTATTTTATAACCATCGTCTGCTCCACCGCCAAAAAATATTCCAGATTCTATTCTTGATATTTCATACCATTCGCTTCTTTCACCACCTAGGTTTCTAATCTTAAGACTCATTTCCGAGGCTTTAGATACCACGTGATTAGCGTCAAACTTTTCTTCAAAAGCCGCAGCTCTAACGGTAATAAACATGTAGTCTTTAATTGGAAATCCTTGAACAGAATTACCTATCAAAGCGTTCGGCGTACCACTTAAGCTGTCGTTGGTAAGTAGGCCTTGAGTTTTTCTATCTAGCTTTATATACTGTGGAGCTTCATTTTCTATAGATAAAACTTTGTATCTAGCGGGTTGTGTAACAGGTGTTGATCTATCGTGCGCTTTTTTAAGCTCTAAGAAAGTGTCTATGTCAAGTTTATTTCTATCGGCTGACTGAAATGATAACCAGACGTTGCCATCTTCAGCGTTATACCATCTGTTTAAAGCTAGGTTATAATATTCATCTGCAGTTTCTTTCATAAAAAACTTAAATGAAGTAGCCCAGTTAGGAGCGTTGTTTGACACTTTAGTTATAAGCGAATTAGCGTCAGCGCAAAACTCTTTACCTATATACAGTGATCCTTTTTCTTTGTCTGCTAAAACAGGCGTCTCCCTACCAAAGGCGTCTTTGTATAAAACACCTAGCTGATATGTTCGCATAGTCTTTACAGACTTTAGCGGAGTTTCTATTCTAGTATTTGATATGTCGTATGGTACAGACTGACTAACCAAGCTAGCGGCAGGCGTAATCAACGTGTCGTATATATCTAGTAGGTTGTAGTTCTGTAGGTAGTTGGCGTATATAAGTCTATTGCCAGAAACCTCTTGAGCCTTAGCTAATCTAGGAACATTATCCCAAGGTCTTAATAATTGATTTTCAGGAACAACGGCGTGTATAAGCTCTGATGTAATATTTATAGAGCCACGAACACCAAGTGTTACGTCGTCAATATAATCTGTTAAACCACCCTCATCTTCCGGCCACAACAATGTTCCTATACCGTCCTGCCTTCTTAGTGTCTTTACAGTGTATACCGTAGTTGATCTTTCCTCTTTGTATAGTATATCTATTTCTACTATATCCTTTGGCCTATTCGTAGGATGTGGTGCGTAGTTTTGTATTTTTAGATTTCTCAATCTATTAGCCATACCTAAGTTGTAGCCTTCTCTTGGGTCCATAGAGAAAGGTCCAGGTAGAAAAGCTACCTCTGAAAAAGGTGAGAAAGCTGAGTACTGCCCGTCTACATATTTATATCTATAAGCAAACCTAGGAAACTTAAACTCGAAAAGAGGATCTGTCTGTTGCTTTAAAACATAAAACGTAGTATCTGATGACATTTCTTCTTTGATAGACACCACGTTGAACAACACTTCGGTTGTGCTGATAATGCTTACAACTTGAAGTCTAACGTCAAAGTTTACAAACGACTGAGGGTTTTCTGTTAAGTCATTAGTTAATATAACAAAATCATTTACAGATAAATCCATAGCGCTAGTAAACTGTAGCTGAACCGCACTACCAGTGTTTATAGTAGTAGGTGGAGTTCCAACAACAAACCCACTAAATGATGTCTCACTATAAAACCCACCTTGAGTATCTCCGTCTAAGCTCGCTGACATAATAAGCGTTGGCGGCGTTAGTGGACTTTTCTTTATTGTTGTATTATTTTCTTCTTCTGAAAAAGCGCAGACAGCTCCAGGCTTGTATGGATCGCTTACTACTTCAAGCCCATCATCTTGAAATAATCCATCAACTCTATCAGATACAAGTCTAGTGTGGGTGAAAGCATCTTGACCCTCCCCTATAACAAACCAGTCTGTAGCGGCGTTAATACCACCTGTACCCATTATAGATCTTTTTATATTAACAACTTTAGGTTCGCTAATATCATCTGTAAACATTATGAAGTCGTCAACTATATTGATCGCTGTTATGTCGTTAAACCTACTGAAGTTTAAAACTCTTCTTGAAGTAAACGTTAAGTCTTCCCCATTGCTAAGCGAAGTTAAATCATAGCCAGGCTCCACGTAGAGTTGGCTTGAGCCAGGAATATTAATGCCTTTAATGTACAAGTTACCCGCTCCAGTAGAAGCAGACATACTCGGTCTAATGCCCTCGGCGGAAGTTGTGGTTATATAGTTATCAACAGCATCCACAGCTGTAACTAGTTTTGTTCTAATTTTATACACGTCTACAAACACATAGACAGTTTGACCTGTGTCTACGTTGTATTTTAGTATATAATCTTTAGTTACAAAATGATTGGGTACAACTTCTTCTTCACCGCCAGCAACAAGCCAATATATACAGTTTTCTTCGTTGTTGATTATACTACCAACACAGTGGCTATTAGTAGGTACAACGCCTGGTGTAACAGGAATATTTCCATGTAGTGTTTGAAGTGCTCCAACATCACTACCTTCAGAAGTAGAAACCTCAACGTTAACAGCGTCTCTGTATTGTCCTTCAGGCACGATGCGTTCGTCAAGGTCTTTGTTCATTTTACCTTTCGAAAAATTTCTATTAAATTCAGGCATAGTTTAGTGTTTAATCCATTTAGATTTACCTCTCATTACTTGTTGCATTTCTTGAGATTTTAAATTAGACAATCTAAGCTTAGCTTTTCTTGTTTCTGCAAATCTTTCTTTTTTTAGCATTTGTACTGTTGCCGGGTTGTAATTTGATCCAGTGGAAACAATACCGTAAGCTACATGCTTGTACCAAGCTTCCTCAGCAAACTTGTGAATCAAAGCATCGCCGCCATCGGCTAAGCCGTCTGTTATATAATCAAGTACTATAGTTTCACCTATTAAAGATGGCCCAAAATATAATCTACCGTTGGCGTAGTCAAAGTAGTAAGATCCATTGTTCTGAGATCTAACAGGGTCTAGTCCAAATCTTTGGCCGAAAGCCTGTTGATGTGCGCTTGTCTCGTCTGTTATGTCAGAGCCTTGTTGGCTGTTTTGTGTTCCCGCAAACGTTGACAGTGTAGTGGAGACGTAATCAACTATTGGATCGCCGTTACTATCTAAGTTATGTCCGGTTGGGTGCGGGAAAACATCGTCATCAGTATTGTCATGAACAATACCATTGTAAGCCTGGTCATACGTCGTAGTCGAAACCTCTTTCATTATAGGAGATTCTTTGTCTTCTCTGCCTTTTTCGTCTAATTCATACTCACCTGTCCATACTAGCTCAGTAGTAACTATTGGTTGTCCTACCTCACCAGCAGTTTCCCACCAGTCATCTATGTGATCTGGATATTCTCTGCCTTGTTTATCTAACGCCTCTTTTGTATCTGATTCGTATTTGTTATCAGCTAACCTTGGCTTAGGTCTAAAAGGATTTTGAGTGTCTTTAGTAGGGTACAACGGTAGTTTGATACCGTTAGCGTCTACTTTAAATATATGTGTATAGCCAACGAAGTCGTGAGGCATTGGTATATACATTCTATTATCAAGTTCAAACTCCCAAGTTTTCTTAGATCTCAATACATCGTAGTTCATTTCTTGCAAAGCTCTTCTTCCAAAAAAATAAACATCGTTTCTGTCTGCTTTAGGTATTATTTTATTTTCACCAACATATATAACCATAAAAGTATTTACCAGCTCATCTAAAGTTTGATACTGATAACTACCGTGGTTGCCACTGTTATTATAGTAGCTGCTTATAGTATTGTTGTTGTAAAAGTTAGAGTTTGACATAATTATGATTTTTCAGTAACGTTTTGTTCGGCGTTTTCTGCTTTTCCTAAAGCTTGTATACCAGGCTTGTTTATAACAATACCACTTAACTCTAATATCTTGTAGACTAAAGTAGTTTCTTCAGACGGGTGTAGGTCAAAGTCTGTAGATCCATTAGCGTTGTATAGTGCTTTTTCATTTACAACAACATAATCCCACTGTGCTTTAGTAGGCTTTCTTATAATGTCAAATGTAGCGTTACCTGACCAAACCCCTGACCCGCTGTATATTATTATCGCTCCGTTTAAATTGTTAGATATTCTAACGTAGGTTGGATGTTCGTTTAAAGATCTTGCTGAGAAGGTGGCTTTTTGCCTTAACATCCATTTTTTAACTGTTGTTTGCTCACACACCTGCGGTCCAAGCGCGTTTGTTATTCTAACACCAGTTAATCTGTAAGCGTAGTTGGGTATGTTAAATGTTCCCGAGCCTCTTACGTCAGCGGGAATATTTATACCTATGTTTTGAAATCTTGATATTTTATCCTCTATATAATCTAAAGAGTCTGAGTAATCAGAATTATTTCCAGGCGTTCTTAAGTATTGATTTAGATGGTGAAAATACTCTTCGAATATTCCCATCTGTGCTTGGTTAGCTAGTAGGTTAAACTCTTGTGGAGTTATGTAGCCTCTTTGTTCTTTATTTGCCAACGCTAGTACACGTTGATATACAGTATCTATACTTACCATGTAATTGTTTTTATAGTTAAGTAACCACCCCGTGAAGAGTGGTTACTCTTCTATAAAGTAATTACATACTTAGTTGCTTTTCTATGTTAGAATACACCTCCATACCTTCATCAGTCTTGAACCATTGCGCAAGCGCTGAATATGGGTGCTCGTCAAAAGGAACTGTCATCAACTTTCTACCAGTATTTCTCCAAGAAAAAGTTCTTTGATCTTGAGACAAAGATATTATTTTAGCCTCTGCAGCTCTAATTCCAAAGTTTCTAAGCTCTACATTTTCATCACTAACAAGTTCTAAGAACAACAAAGGTTTTTTCTTAGCAAATAACAAAGCATCTCGCTTAAGCTCCTTAGAACTCATCGTAGCTACCTTAGATCCTAATTCTACTCTCATTATTGCTTCGAGCTTATCTACGTCTAGGCTTTTAGCCATAACCATAGCATCAGCTTCTATTTCTAACCAGTCTAGTTCATCAGCAGCTCTTTCCTCAGCAACCCACTCGTAATACAATACGTCTTTGTGAGGGTGGTATAATGATAGTAGCTTTTGTAGTATAGTCTTGTTTTTCGGAACATACAAAGCTCCGTTTCTAAAAACAATGTGCTCTAACCTTTGATCACCCTGCATTTCATCTACAAATGGTGTTCTTTGATTTGCTGTGTTTTTAAGTTCTCTCTCATAACCTTTGTCTTCATCAAAGTAATATAAGCCAGAAGATCTAAGTTGAAAAGATAAAGGTTGTCTATTTCCTTTTAAGTAATAAACCCTATCTTTAATTTCCCACTCAGGTTTTTTTGGTTCTGGTTTAGCCTCTACTCTAGGAGCTTTAACCACAGGTGTTTCAATCACCGTTTCTTGAGGCGCTACCTCAACTGTTTTAGCTGTTTGTTTTTTAGCCATAATAATATAAAATAAAAATTAAAAAAAGATCGGGGCCGAAGCCCCGACCTAATATGATTACTTCATCAACATGAAGTTGTTAGCACCTTGTACTACTAAACATCTTTCAGATAAGAAGTGTACTTGCATTGCATCTAGTGCAGAAGTAACATTTCCACCTACAGATCCAGTGATCCAAGACTTCATCTTACGATCTTCCATTTGAGAAGCTCT
>VMHT01023491.1_pt1 | contig 14146 bp, 21 predicted proteins | sample 4693611 | NCBI WGS metagenome assembly VMHT01 (sample SAMN12280063, study PRJNA550983) | marine metagenome | isolation source: seawater sampled from same location over 5 years 0.02-0.2 micron viral filtrate | place: USA: collected off the coast of southern California halfway between the port... ... | reverse complement strand
ATTTAATGCTTCTACTCTAACTCTCTTTACACCATCTTCGTACTCTGCATTAGCTATATTAGCCGAAGGTATATCTGACCTTAATTTATACGCATAATATTTTGCTCTGTTAACAACAACATCTGAATATATATCTGGTAAATCTAATGTGTCAGTAGCACTAGATAATTCTGTGTGTGATTTATAGTATTGGTAATTTATCTGATAAGAATCTCTATCTGGTAAAGGCGTTATACCAAATCCTAAATTGTCTTGTGTTCTATACACAGATTTTGGTTTAGCATAATGGTCACTACTGTTTACTTTATCTCTATGAATAACTCCTTGTAGATAATTAGCATAACTTATAAATTGTAATTTTGTTGGCACGACATCTTTTTCTGATACTCGAACAAAATCTACATCTAAGTTAGTTGCTGTTGAAGTGTTATTTAAAGTTATAAATGTTGTTTGTGACGTTGCTGTAAATGTTGCATCTAAGATTGCCCCTTTACCAAAATCACTTACAGTTAAAGTAGTATTTAAATTTTGTGTACCCTCTGCCGCAGTACCCACCTGTACTTTCAGAGGTTGTCCTGCACTATTAGAATCTAATACTCTAACTTGTATTCGGTATGATTGATTGACTACTGTAGATATAGATTGATGAGCGGCATAATCATTTAGTCTTAGTCTACCATTTCCATTACTACTATATGATGCACTTCCTGCACCTGCTATGGTAGTCCAACTATTTATATTAGAAGTGAACTCTCCATTAGTTACTAATTCTTTTGAGATTAAATAAAAGGATTCAAAATCTGCTACTCTAAATGCTGTAGGAAATGTATATTCCTGTTGTCCAGAATTTACATCCTGTGTTGTACTTGTATACAACCAAGGCCATTGAACCTCTGCTGTATATAAGTCATTGACTGCTTTATTAATAAAATCTTTAGTAGCGGTTTGTATACCTCTACTTGCACTAAATGTACTACTTGTTAGTTCTACTTCATTTAGTTCTCTAAGAACATTATTAATTAGAGTTAGATATGTTTTTGTTCCTGCCATTTAATATCAAAGCCTTTAATTGTTTAATTGTTGTTTCTAAATCTGTTATTCTCTCTGAGCAATTGCATTGTTGAGATAAAGGTGGTTCATCTATTATATCTTTTACTATTACTTGAGTTTTAGTTAAATCATGTACTGTCATTATATTCCTAATTCTGGGTTTTCAAATCCTTCTATTGGATATGCATCTACTTCAAAACATATAGAATTAAAATGTGCGTCACTATCTCCTTGACTTCTTGCGTAGCTTTTAAAATCTTCTACATACATCTCAGTAAATGATAAGCATGTTTCCATATCGGGATACAAATATCCTTGATACTTTACCGATGGCCAATTTGGCATCGAAGTTATTATTATTGCCATGAATACTTTAATCATATACTTAAATTGTAAAGGGGGCCGTTAAGGCCCCCAGTAATATTATACAGCCGTATCGTGCTGTGTTGCACCATTTCTGTCAGTTTCATCTTGTCCAGACACATCACATAGGATTGCCCAAACTCTAACTTTACCTGCCGCCGCCGCCGCATCTAAGACTTTAATGTCTATAGTGCCTGCTACTGCAAATGTTGGTCTTGCAGTTGCGGTCATAACCGAGTAACCAACTTCCTTTGCATCTCCGTCAACGAATACGTCAACGTCTGTTGCAGGGTTGCCAGATACTTGAGTCATACCCAAGTCTAAAGTTACACTGTTTGAAAATTGAGTTAAGATTTCCATACTAGAATGAAGCACTACAGTTTCTGCAGGAACGTCTAAACATCTAAGGATGTCATTTTGTGCCGCTCCAGAGTCGCCATTGATTTGTGCTACATCAATTGTATTTTCTATCAAGTAAGGTCTTCTTACTCTCGATGGGTGACCAGTAGTTCCGCCTGACCCAGTTACATTATAATTAGCCATTTAGTCCTCCTAATCTATTAATAAGTGTTCTGCAACTAGAGCAGTATCTCTCAATACTTTTCTACCAAACACATGCAAACCTCTTACGACATCAGAGAATGAATCAGTGTCTCTAATAACTTCGATTTTTGCAATGTGATTAGCTGTTGCAGTGGAAGACATATGTCCAGATAATACTTTGAAGTAGTTCGATGTTGAACTTGCCGCAAAGTTATTTGTCATATATAATTCCATGTTCATTACTTTACCACTGTACACTTTACCATTTCTCAATGGTGTTGCACTACCTGTGGTATCGCTCATCAGTTTTGAACTAGCTTGTCCCATTTGTTCATAAAATTCTGGTGAACCTAAAAACCATCTATTTTCTTCTGGTACGTCTTGAAGATTTAATAGTTTTCCGTGTTTAGAAATTATGTCAACTGGGTCTATTTCACTAGAACCAAATCCTGTATCAACTCCAGAACCATCAGACCCTACTACATGGTCTGGTGAGCTACTGCTTGGCCCTGCAAACATTGCCGCAATAATATTTGCGTCATATGCATTTTTTAAAGCGTATGCACCAGAAGAAGTTGAAACAGACTCAAAATTAATATGAGAATGTCTTTCTTCGATGTCGTCTACTTTAAATGCAAATGCGTTTGCTTGGTCTACTGTAAGTTGCAGTTGGTCATCCTGTATATCTTGGATGTTTACTACTGCACCTCTAGTATATGAGCTAACAGAAACTGTTGGTTCCTTGATGATATTTACCGTATCGCCATAGTTTTCAATTTCGCCTGCATAGTCAGTGTTTGTAATTGCTTCTGCTACTGAGGCTGTTCTGAAAAACTTCTGGACTTTTTGACTATAAATAATCGGGCTAAAGTTTCCATTAGGCAAGTTATTATAGTTTGACGTTTTTGTAAATGCCATTTTAGTCTCCTAAAAGTTTGTTGTTAAAACACTCAAGCTAACCTTGTATGACTCTTCCCTCTTTTCGAGCAAGGTCAATTTCCTTCTCATACCTATCAAATTCACTAGGCCTCATCCTTTGTATTTCAGATAACTTCCAAGTTCTCTTTTCTGTTTTCTGGTCGCCAGATTTAGTCTTAGTTACAGCTTTAGCCGCATCATCTTTTTTTGATTTAGGTGCAGATTTCTCTGTCATACCTCTATCCATTTTGTATAAGTCTATTGCTCGTACAACAAGTTTAGAGTTATCAACATTATCATATAGCCAACTTTGAATTGTACTATCTTGTGTTGATGCCCAATCATGAAAGTCTTGCGACTCTCTTAGTGCAGAAAAATCTGGATGAGCTCTTGCTAATTCTACCTCTGCTTTTTGTCTTAGCACTTCTGCTTGACGTTTTTCAAGTTCGGTAAGTTTAGAGTTGACCTCTTTAGATTTTTCATCTGCCTGTTCATATGCTATCTGTTTGACAGCATCATAAACATCTGGATATTCTTTTCTCCATGCATCTAATTCTTCTTTAGATTTTGGAGGAACATATCGCTTTGATGCGTTCTCTGCTATTTTTTTAAGTTTAAGAATTTCATCTTTACTCTTATTAAGAGTTGAATCATAATGACGTTTTAAGTCGTCATAGCGTTTCTTATATACTTTGTCTTCAACAGTTACAGTGCGTTCTTCTGGAGTAGCCTCCTCAGAGGTGTCCTTTTGCTCGGTTGCTGTTTCTGCTTGCTCTTCCGCTTTATCCATCAAATTCCTATTTGGATTTTGATAAGGCGTTGGAGCAGTATCTTCTTCTACTGACTTTGTTTCTTCAATAGCTTCAGATTGTTTTTCTTCTTCCATTTTATCTCCTATGGGTGCTGTTGGAAGAACAGGTCGCCCTTATTCCCAGTGGGAATTATACTTGTGCAGGGGCTGTCTCTTGGACAGGTGGCCTGTTCATCATCACTCCTTCTCCTTGTGCCATCATTGGCTCTGGAGTAGGTGTTGATTCTGACATTGGTTCTCCTGCATCTAGAATGTCTAAAAAGTCATTCACAGCAGGGCCAAAAACTTTTGTTACTACCTCTTTAAATTCTGGTGTAATACTGTTTGCTAATATTTGTTTTTCTTCTGGTTGCAACTGGTCAACTCGTTGCATGAGTATTTGTCTACCCTTTGCAAGTAAATCCTCTTGAGGACTTTTTTCTGGTTGCATAGGTTGTGTGTCGCCCATATCAGAGGCGTTCTGTGGAGGAGGAGTCATAACCCCACCTGCCATTTGTTGTTGATTCATCATTTGTTCTGCCATAATAATAACCCCACTAAAAAACAGATAGGCTCTAAAATAATTCTATATACTCTTCCTAGTAAAGAAAATTTAGTTCCGTACATTATATGTTTAATATCTTTTGTTCTCTCTTGTGCAAAGTGTCTACCTACACTTGTTAGCATATTTGATTTTTGCATACCCTTAACAAAAGGCTTAAATAAAAAGTGATAACCTTTTTGATGTGTTTCTGATAAATATTTTTTTTGAAATAAATACCATAGTTTAATTGTTCTCTGCCAGTCATCTAATTGTGTTTGTCTATACATTTCCGTGCAAACTATTTTAGCAGGTTTATCTTTACTGCTAGTATCAGAGGAACCACTTCCTGTTCCCGATGCCTCTTCATAATTTGCTTGAGTATAGTTGTCATCTTTTGGGTTCTCTTTTGCTTTCTCCATCTCTTTATCTCTTTCATAACTTTGATTATCATTAGAATTATCTGGAGCCGCATTATCTATTGTGTTACCATTACCGCCATTGTCTACTACATCTCTGTTTTCTTTTACTACATTGCCAGTGTAATAATATTTACCATCTCTTAATTCCATAACATCAGAATTTAATCCGTAGCTTCCTGTTGGCCCACCTTGAGGGGTATATAAATTTTTTAACGAGCCATCTGGATTTGTCATTCTACTTAATGTTGCTTCGGGTATAAAGCCACTGTTTGCTGTTTCTTGAGCATTACCTGCACTACCACCTGCCTGTACTTTATCTGTAATTCCATCTCCGTTTGTGTCTGCATGGTATTTACCATCAGATGTATAATGTCCCGCTTCACTGTTTACATACACAGCTTCGCCATTTACATGTGAGCCAGATGTTCCCATAACAGGCTGTGATTGCGATATTCCTGGCACAATTTTATTGCCCTCTACACTAAACTGTTGTAGTGTTTCAATAAAGGAAGGAACAGGAGTTGTGTCTATTGTGTCTGTAAGTTTTGATTTTGATATTCTTCTTCTCTCAGCTTCTGCAAATATAAGTGGGTCAGTAGTAAACGCCTTTATTTGAGGGTCAAATATTTCTGTAAATGTTACAGGGCTTCCCTCTTTTTTAACTTTGTCAGCATATTCTGGTAAAATTTTTCCTGTGTTTGGGTCGTACTTACCACTGTTTTCTCTCATCCAACCATTATATAATCTTGTTTCATCTACACTCAATTGTGTACTTGGCGTAAAATCTAATTTAAACGGAAACTTATCTCTTATCTTATCTAAAAAACTGCCTTTTCTAAATGGACTATTAGTGTCTTCTGGGTCTCTACCTATTACTTGCTCTAGTGTTAGAACATTATCTGGTATTCTTAATTCCCTTAAAGTGGGTACTCTAGTAGACTCTCTTGTTATATATGGGTCATCGTATGGTCGTTGTGTAGTAACAACAGTTGGCTCTATAGATGAAGATACTAATCCATTTTGTGGTGCGTTATTATCTTTAAAATTTTTTAATAACTCATTAGCATTTTCAGATTTAAAATTACCTTTATCATCTAAGTAATTACTAGATTCTCCAGATAACATACCTGCATCAATCATTCTTTTAACTAATGCTTTTCTTTCTCTTGTTCCAAAGAACATGTCTAAGCCTTTGGCTACTACCCCTATGGTTGTATTTTGTAGTGCACTTCCTGCCTCTGCCATTAGTCCTGTCTTTTCTGCTTGAGGTGCAATGTAATAAGGATTGTTATCTTGTGATAACATAGAGTTTAAAGCTCCTGTATCTATTGCGTATTGTAGCACTTGTGAGTCTGACCAGTTATTAAATCCCCCTGGCAAACTTTCATACTTCTCTCTATAGTTTGGTAAAGGATTTATTATAGTTGACGGAAAAGTATTCTCTCCCACTGTTACAGTTGTTTTTTCTTTGTTAACAAATGTAGGAATATCCATAGGGTCTGGGCTAGGCCCTTGGTCTGGTTGTGTAACAACAGGCTGAACAACTTCTGGTTCTTCTGGAACTACAGGTTCAACTGGTTGTGTTATAGGTAACGTAGGTACATCTGGAACTACAGGGGCATAATCTGGCCCTGCTCCTATAGGTATAGTTTTAAAAGTTTTACCTTCTGGAGAATAATCTGGAGTTACATCTCTAATGCCAGGAAATACAGGGTCAATATCTTCTGTTACTTTTTGTTTTTCCCATTGTCCTGTCTCTTCATTAAATACTAATTTATAGTATTCAGACTGCATTAAACCATCGCCACCTAGGGCAGATGATAGTGCTTCAGATGTTTGAGTTGTCTCTACCATTACGATTAAGTTGTTCCCTCAGTGCCAGAATCTGGCGTAGAGAAACTATTTTCCCCTGGTTGCGGAACATTTCCTGTTCCGATATTGCCACCTCCAACGCCTGTTGCGTCTTGTGTATTTGCTCCTGCAGGTACTCCTCCAAAACCTTCCATACTTGGTTGTTGTTGGTCACCACCTTGAGCTTCTCTGCTTCCATTCATACCTCCATACATTTGTGCAAATATTGCCGCTTTCTCTGGGTCATTTACTACTTGGTCTGGGTCTACATCAAGTGACTTAGCAATCTCTCTAATGATACTGTGCCATTTTACAAAAGGTGCTAGGAACTGATTTGATGCTACTTGCATGAATGTCATCAATCGTTGAGAGCGAACTTCTTTCATCATCAAAGAAGAAGTACCTCTTGCTTTTACATCAAGGTCTCCTTCTATCTGTGGCTTATCTTCGTTAAATTGCATGTTCCATTGAAACATAGATTGTCCCAGTGGGCGTAATAAATAATCATCAATATTTTTTATTACTGTTTTTACATTTAAAGCCGCCGCTCCCATCAACATTGACATACCTGCCGCCGTTCTCGTTGTTGACATAACTCCTGTTGTGCCGTGAGAATACGAAGGTATACCTGTTGATTCATCAGCTAATTGTCTAAACCTGTCGAACATCTGCATGTTCTCTGGTGCTGTGTTCGGAAAACGAAGTCCATGTAGTGCTTGTCCTACTTGGCCACTTTGTCTCCTAAATATTTTTCCGGGAAAGATTGTCATGTCTTGTCCAGGAACTAACATTGTCTCATCTACATCAAATACTAGATTACCTGCTAGTGCTAAGTTATCTACTGCCATTCTTGCATGACCATTCATAACAGTCTGTGCATCATCCATATTTTCTGGAATACCTACTCCAAAGAATTGATAAGGATTTATTTCATACGGGCATACCATGTAAGGTATTCTATTTGGTGTAAATGGATTTAAAACTAATCTAAGTATATTACCATTTGATACCCAAGCATTTACAGACACTTCATCTAACTCTGTAGTGTCTTCATCTGTAATTTCTAAACCTGCTTCTTCTGCAAGTTTTTTATCTATAGTACCCCAAAACTCTAATACTTCAAATCTATTTTTATCAAAGTCGTCTTGGTTCTCTCTATCATATAATGCCGTCTCATAACTTCTTGTTTCATAGTTAGGGCCATGTTCTAATAAATCTATGATAGCAGATTTTCTAAAGTATGGTCTGTTAACTAAATCTCTAACTTGAGACCTATTCATTACATGTCGTTGAATTACATAATCAGCATCTTCAATGCTAACTGCTTCTGGGTCTGGATAAAAATCCCAACAACTTACAGCTTCTACTCTTGGTACAGATTTATCTTGAGGAGTGTATACAGACTCTCCTGTGTCAAAATCTTTTTGCCATTTGTGTACAGTCTTATCGTAAGTAAAAGGGCCTTTCAGTATTCCTGTACCAAGTAAACACATCTCAAATAAAACATGTCTAAGTACAGTCATTGCATGACTTTCATCTAACTGGTCATGAATACATTTTTCCATTTCTTTTGCTGATTCCTCAGCAGGTTCTATCTGTGGCATTTTAGATAGGTCTGGTGCAGGGCCTTCTTTAAATCCTGCTCCTTTATATTTTTCTGCTAATCCATTAAGAAAAAAATCATCTGTAGCTCCCGGTGGTACTTCCATACCATCTCCAGGAAAACCAGAAGGACTTCGTACTTCTTCTTCTTCCTTTTCTTCTGGATTTATGTGGGCATACTTTGATGAACCTTGTGGCATATCCGTGGGATGAATACCAATAGGAAATTTTCCTTGAGAAAATAATACTTCTATAAGCTGACCATAGGCCGCTAAAACTTTTGTCTTTGTTATCTTAACAAAAACTCTAGATTTTTCGGTGTCTCTAAAAGCCATATCAGAACCATAGATACCTCTATAGTTTCTGTATGCTCTTAACCAACGCTTTTCATCGTAAAGACGAGTTACTTCAGCAGATTTTAATCTAGACTCAATTACTTGGCCTAGACTAATATACTCTATCTTCTCATCTTTTAGCGATGCTGTAGCGTCAGTCCCAGTTCCACCACCAGAACCTCCAACTTTATATGCCATTATTTATTTAATAATCTCTTTCGTCTGCCATTGAGAACACTTTGCCATCAACACCATTCTTTTTCGCTCTTGGATATGCTTTATCTGTGCTGTCATAAGCATCTGCAGGTAAAGCCGCAGAAGGTTTTGCTACATTAACAGATGCTTCACTTTTTTGTGCTGTGTCTGTTGATTGGTCATCAAAGCCCTCACCTTGCGAATATTTTTTCATGATTGATGGGTCAATATCTTTTCCATTCATGTTTTTCATTTTAGTTTCTCCTCTAAATATTTAGTTAACCAAGGATTATCTACAAGAACTGTTGTTGTTGCATTAGCTAATACGTTAACAATTTGTTCTTCTTTTTCTCCTACGTCTAATCCCCACTGGTATATTATAGCATGTAAAACTTCGTGGAGTAAAGTGTTAACATGAGATACATTATCTTCTTCAGATAATCCTATCAAACCTTCTTTTGATAAAAACTGTCCATGTGAATCAGAAAAATCTTTATCAATTGTTTTAAACTCGTAATCTCTATAACCTATCTTAATTGATTTGTGTTTCATTAATATCCAAAAACAGAATCACTAGGTTTATATGTTTGGCCAGAAGTCATTTTAATATCATTCATTCTTGTCTCAAATGCCATTGGGTGTGATGGTCTTGACATACATCCATACCTAAGTGCATCGTATGCATGGTCTTCTGCATGTGTATCTACATCTTCTGGGTTGTTTTTGTCAACAGGTAACATTGGTAAAGTTCTAATTAAATTTAAACAATTGTTAAAAACAAATAAAGATGGTCTTTCTGTATTCTCATTTACTCTTAATCTTTTGTGTATTTCTAATTTTCCGTTTACTCTACTACCAGGTGACCTATCAGATGGTCTCCATCGACATCCTTCTAATATCATTGTTTCTGCAATGCTAGGCCCAATGTCTCCTCGCCTTGCCCATGTAGAAGAATCTAATACTCCGTATCTTATATACTCTCCTGTCTCACTATTCAATACCTTTTGTGCAAAAATATCTGCTGTAATATTTTTTGTATACAGCTCTCGATAAACGTACAAATTATTATCGTAGTCAACAGCAATCCATAAGCAACACGCAAAAGAAGAGTAACCCCAGTCACAAGTGCGAAACCGCATAAAGTTACGAGGTATGTCAAAAGGTTCGATAACATGTACCTCTCGGCTAAACTCTGGAAAGGCCGAACTTTCATATGACTCCCAATCTCCTTCTAAAAACTGTTTCTTTTGTACGTCTGGCAATGAAGCCAACATAACATAATAATCTTCTGTCTGCATTAGATACGGATTGTCTTGTAACTTAGCAGGTATAAATCGTCTACTTATTTTTCTTATCCCAGTGGGAGTTTGTATTTCTAAATAAAATTTTGTATTAGGTTGTGCAGGGTCTACAAACATTTCTTTAACCCAACCAGAGCCTACGTTACCAGGGTTCCCAGTTGACCTCATGTAGACGGGAATCTCTGGGTCAACACTTCGCAAAGAAGAACGTAAAAAGTTATATATATCGGGAGTTGCATATTGAGGTAATTCGTCTATACCTATCCATGTATATGATTGTCCTTGATAACGTAGTACATCGGTCAGATTCTCAGCATAACCAAATTCTATTCTTGCTCCAGACGGGAAACGCCATTCTTTTTCTTGCTCTCTCCACTTTGCTCCGGGATATGCCTTTGGATATAGTTGCTGAGAATGATTGATTAAATCTCTTAGCTCTGGCATTGTTCTTCGTATTAACAATGCTCGATGGGCATTTTTATGACAGTATCGTAGAGGGTCTACTAACATGGCATAAGATTTTCCACCACCTCTTGCTCCTCCATAAAAGACTTCTCTTTCTGATGATGCAAGAAATTCTGTTTGTGGCCCACCATTAGGTTCAAAGATTACTTCTCTGTCCCTAATAGCTTCTTGTATGGAAGGTGTTGCTTCTTCTATTTGCTGTTCATCTATAACAGTCTTCTCACCTTCTAGTACACTATCTAATTCTTTTAACTTTTCTTTTTTGTTTTCTAATCTTTTTTCTGCTAAATTGACTTTCTGTTTAGCATCTTCTAGTTTTTCTTTTTCTGCTCGGAGAAGATGTAAAGCTGATTGTCTAGCTTTCTTTTCAGATTCAGAAAGTGTTGGAGATTTTTTAACTCGTTTGCGACCTACCTTTTTTGGCTTTGGTGGTTCTACCATCCTCGTTTTAATACCTTACGCAATCCCATTCCTGTTATTGCTCTTCCTGTTTTATTTGTAACCCAAGTAGCTACTTCTTGATAGGAACAATTTTCTAAATACTGTTCTGCTTCTTTCAGAGCTTCTAACTCTTCTGGAACAGCGTCTAGTGTTTTGTCTTCTTCTTCAGATACTTTGTATCCAAAAGGTATTGTCCTACTCCGAAGTTTTCTCTTTGGGCGGGAGAATAAAGATTCCATGTGCTACCTTTGCATTTATATCTAGTTTTTCTCTTTTAGCTAAACCTACTCTATCTAGAATTTGTTTAGCCGCTTCTATACGAATATTGGCTCCTGGAGTTTTTCCATCCTCATCAAGAGCTTCTATTAAACCCATTGTTGCTTTTGGACTGTACACAGCTAACTGGTGTTCTGCCCTTTCAATAATTTCTTCTTTTAAACTTTTCAATACTTTGGGGTATGATTGAGGAGCATATCCTGCAATCTCTCCTGCCATCTTTGGACTGCCTTTGGCTTCGCCAAATAGAGCATTGAGAAATTTTTCTTGTTGGTCTGTTAATACATCGTTTTGTTTTTTAGGAACTAACATTTCTTATTTTCTGTAATTTTTTTTCTGTCTTTTCTTGTAACCACTCTGGTGTTTTTCGTATTCCCACTGAGTCTTCTATTTGTCTTTGTTTCATACCTCGTCTTGCTGTCTGCAACATTTGGTCTCTAGCACCATGCTCACTTCTATCTATCGTAGATAATCGTGGTGCAGTAATTAGTAATTCAACATCCTTATCTTTTAAAGGTTTTTTTCTATCTCTAATAGGTAAATATTCTGTAAATACTTTTTTTGTTTTTTTATTATAGTATTCGTACAGTGGCATTACTTATTTGTATTCCATCCTTTTTCAAATAAAAAATCAGACATCTTCATAAAGGCTTCGCCCAATCCGTAGTGGTCTACTTTCTTTTCTTTTGGTTGTATCTTCTTAGGTTTCTTTGTTTTAGTTTTTTTCTTTTTCATGTTCACAAGATATGCACTCGCATTTATTATTTTCCATACACATTCCATCTTTACTACAATGACATGTGTGTCCACACAAACTACAAGTTACCATATCCTCTCCTATTATTTAAGTCTTTTTCTTATGTCTCTTAGCGAAGTTACGGGCCGCTTCAACTGAGCCAAACCCCCATTTCTTCAGTGCCAGTGCTTTACGGGTTGGCCTTCCCTTCTCATCTTTCATTGGCCCTTTCATCCCCGCAAATCTTGCGGCAAATGAAATTCTTCGTGGATTGACTCCAGACTTAACTGGAGGCTTTAGGTTAGAACCTTCTGTTCTTTTAAAGAAGTCTCTACCCTTTTGATTTAAACCCCCACTAGGATTCTTGTGTTCTTTGGAGTAGCCCACTATACTTTTTTCGTATGTACCTTCTGTACTGGAAATGATGCTTTGAGACTAGCTCCTTTGTGAGCTTTAAATTTCCCATCATGCTTCATCAATTTATATGAATTACCAGACTTCATCCAATGAAATCCTTTTGGTGCTTCTACAGTCTTATTTGCCATACGACATCTTCTTTGGCTTCTTACCTGCTTTTTTCATTGACATAGCTGTAGCCGCTTGTTTCTTTGCCTTTGGTGATTTCTTCTTCATACCAGATTTTTTCATACTTCCGTACATAGTAGTCTCCTTGGGTTATGCTGTTCGTAGAGGTTTGGACATACCAACTCTCTTCTTGGTTCTTTTCTTTCTATTTCTAAGCATAGCAAAATCTTTTGCATCTAACTTATTATTCTTATTCATGTCCATACTACGCTGTCCACCACTAAGGGGCTTTGATTGAGACTTGGCTACTGCTTTTGTCTTCGCTACCACTGAGGGTTTAGACACAGCCAACTTAGGCTTTGCCATTACTTTAGCCTTTGCTCCCTTTAACTGGGAGATTTGTGGCTTTTTCTTTTCTTTAGCTTTCTTTAGTGTTGGTTGTACGGCCATAGTCTACCTCGTCTTTACTGTTTGTTTCGCTCTCTTGAACTGAGATGATGTTGGAGCACCCTTGTCTCCTTTTTTCTTCATCTTCTCTCCACGCTTTCTTTTGGCATGGATGTTAGCATATAGTCCCTTCTTCATGTTTTCTTTTTTCCACGGATTAGGTCAGCATCTGCCTTCCTTGCTCCACCTTTACCAGTAGCAAAACTACGAACTCTGCCCATAGCCCATTGCTGAGGGCTTACCCCCGCTCTGGAACCACTAGAATAGTACGCACCCATTCCTCTTTTATAGACTTTCCTTAGTTTATCTGAGGAAATCCCATACTTTTTAGAATAGAAGGCTATCCCTTTAGGCTTTGTAGCTTTTTTTGTATCCTTTTGTGCCACTCTTACTCCTGGTCTTAGCTATTTTGTTCATCTCAGCTACAGTTAGCTTACCCTCTCTGTATTTTTTAGCTGTAGATTTAATCTCACGCTCTGTAGCACTAGGGTTCTTTGACCCTACTACATACTTAACAGGCACTCCTGCTTTTGTCTTTGGTACTTTTTTGAATTTACGCATAGACTTGTTGTCTAAGTCCTCTTGTTTATAACATTGATGTGTGTGACCTGTGCCTAAACAAGTCTATACCTACTAATTATAGCGTCAATGAGCAATCTGTCAAGAAAAAAAATAATTAACTTGACAATATTGCCCTCCGCATGTATAATATAAATACCTACCAAGGGGGGCCCTATATATATATGGAGATAATTTAGAGAGTTTATTCCTTTCCACTCTAGATTATAGTACCATACTTAGGAATAATACTTCAGTCATATTATTAACGATGTCCCTCTTGGTATGGCTAAGGTGGTTTCAATTCATTTTCAGTATTTTTAGCGGATGTGTGTGTATATAGGAAGGTACACCCCCACCTGGCACCTGCATGGGCTACCAAAAGGTTTATTTTGCTTTCTACCCTAGGGTTTTTTCTTTGTGGTTTCATCCCAGTGGGAACAAAGGGAGGTCAAGATTTTGTAACTACTGGGTTTCAATTAAAGAAATAAAAAAAGCCCCAAGGATTAACAAGGGGCTTTCTAAAAGGTTTAAACCTGTTTTAATAATTAAAGTTTTCTTGTGCCATCCTCCATATCCATCAACTTTAAGTTTTCCTTTTCGTAGTTATCAAGTTTATCAATATGGGTCTTGGTTAAGTTCCCAGTACTAGCAGCTATTTGCTCTTGGTAATATTCAAGCCATGAGTTTTTATTTCTATTATATTCCTTCATGAAATAAGCTTCATCGAATTTAGGGTTGTCTCTTTTGAAATGTCTGCAAAGCTCACTAATAAAATAATTTATAT
>VMHT01049386.1_pt1 | contig 14153 bp, 8 predicted proteins | sample 4693611 | NCBI WGS metagenome assembly VMHT01 (sample SAMN12280063, study PRJNA550983) | marine metagenome | isolation source: seawater sampled from same location over 5 years 0.02-0.2 micron viral filtrate | place: USA: collected off the coast of southern California halfway between the port... ... | reverse complement strand
GCTCAAAGGTGGTCGGCTTACTGCAGCTCGGCATCGAACAGGGGCGCATAGCCGCCGGTATCGATACCGAAGCAGCGGCGGTGTTGTACCTCGGTGCCATTCAGGGGCTGGTGGTTCAGGGCATGGTCAGCGGCGAAATTGCCAGCCTTGAGCAGACCGCCCCCCGAATCTTCAAACTTTACAGCGCCAGCTTCCAGGAGATGACCAATGACCCGGAAAAATAAACTGACCCTGGCGCTGGCCCTGATTGCCGGCATTGCCTTTGTGGTGATCATGGTAAAGCTGAAACAGCCCCCGGAAAGGGTCGGGGCACAGGCAACCGCAACGCCGGTGCGGATTATGGAAATCACTCCCCGTGAGTTCCGTACCGAAGCCCGCGGTTATGGTCAGGTGCTGCCGGCCCGAAGCTGGAATGCGGTGGCCAACGTGGGTGGCCGGGTTATCTGGAAACACCCGGAGCTGGAAAGCGGCAATCTGATCCCAGAGGGCACGCGACTGCTTGAGATCGACCCGACCCGTTACGAGCTGGCCGAAGCCTCCGCCAGGGCGGACCTGTCCGGCATTGAAGCGGAGCTGCGACAGCTGGACCAGGAAGAGCGCAATACCGGCGAGTTACTGAAGCTGGAGGAGCGCCGGTTAACACTGGCCCGGCGCGAGCTGGACCGGGCTGAAACCCTGGTAGCGCGAGGTGCCCTGTCGCAAACCCGGTACGACGAGCAGCAACGGGCCACCCTGCAACAGGAGCAGGCAGTTCAGACCCTGCGCAACCAGCTGAACCTGGTGCCGGTCCGGCGTGACACCTTGCAAGCCCGCATGGGCCGGGCGCAATCTGCCCTGGCCAGTGCCCGGGAAGACCTGGACGACACCCGTTTTGAATCGCCCTGGGATCTGCGGGTACACCAGGCCAGCATCGACACCGGCCAGCATGTCAGCCCCGGGCAGACGCTGTTTATTGCCGACGACATCACCCGCGCCGAAGCCACCGTGCAGCTGGAAGTGGCGGAACTGCGCCGGGTGCTGTCGCAGCTGTCCGGGGGCAGCCCGCCGGAAACGGGTTCCACCAGCCACTTCACCGACTTTCATGATCAATTGCCCCTGGGCGAACTCGATATCCGGGTAACCCCCACCAACGTGCCGGATGCCCACTGGCCGGGCAAACTCACACGGGTCACCAGCAGCCTGGACCCGGCCACCCGCACCGTTCAGGCTGTTATTTCTGTAGACGAACCCTACCGCAACGCCAACCCGCCGGCACGCCCGCCCCTGGTCCGCAACATGTTTGTGCAGGCCAGCATTACCGCGCAGACTCCCGAGCCCGTCATCGTTATCCCGGCCAACGCGGTGCACCAGGGCGTGGTGTACCTTGCCGACGACAACCGCCTGCAGCGCCAGCCCGTGTCTGTCGCCTGGCAACAAGGTGAAGACGTCATTATCGATGACGGACTGGCACCGGGAGACCGGCTGGTTCTGGATGACCTGGTTCCTGCCATCGACGGCACCCTGCTGGCCCCGGGAGATCAGCCATGATCCGCTGGTTCACGGGCCACCCGACCGCCGGTAACCTGCTGCTGATTCTGATTCTGGCAGTCGGCCTGTTCGCTGCCCCCAATCTGACCCGGGAAACCTTCCCCGATTACCTGCCGCCGAAAGTTAGCATTACCATGGAATACCGGGGCGCCACCGCCGCGGATGTAGAGGAAGCCATTTGCCAGCGGCTGGGCGAAGCGCTGCAGCGGGTGGATTACATGAAGGAGGTTTCCTGTACCGCCCGGGACAACCAGGCCCAGACCATTGCCAGCATGGAACCCCGGGGCGATATGGGCCGGTTCCTGGACGATATCCGCACGGAAATTGAAGCCCTGACCGACCTGCCCGAAGAAGCCGAAGACCCGGTCATCCGGGAGCTTTATCGCACCAGCCTGGTCGCAGCCATCGCGGTGTACGGGCCCATGAGTTTCTCTCACCTGGAAGCCTACACCAGTCAACTGGAAGACCGCCTGTTCGCCATGGAGGGTGTAGCGGACGTGATTCCCGTGGGCCTGTCCCAGCGCCAGTGGCACATCGAAGTGTCCCGGGACTTACTGCGCCAGTACGGCCTGGGCGTGCGGGATATTGCCCGGGCCATCAACAGCCAGAACCTGGACATGCCCCTGGGCAATATTGAAACCGACAGCCAGGACATACAGCTTCGATTCGTGGATGAACGGCGGTCCCTGCAGGCCCTGGCCGAATTACCGGTTATCGGCGGAGCAGCCGGCGCTGTGCTGACGCTGGGCGATATTGCCACCATCACCGAGGCCCACGAACGGGAAGAGGAACGGGTGGATTTCAACGGCCAGCGCGCCATCGTTCTGGAGATCCAAAAAAACCGCCATGACGATGCCCTGCGGGTGATGGATTCCCTGGAAGCCTTTATCGACGAGGAAAAAGCCCGCCGTGGTGGCAATGTCGAGCTGGAAATCACCCAGAACATGACCTCGATTGTGAAGGACCGCCTGCAAATGCTGGTGGGCAACGGCATCACCGGCCTGCTGCTGGTGGGCCTGGTAATGGCCCTGTTCTTCCGCCCTCGCCTCGCCTTCTGGGCGCTGTTTGGCCTGCCTGCCGCCTTTGCTGGCGCCTTTGTGGTGATGGCCCTCACCGGCCTGTCCCTGAACATGATTACCCTGGTGGCCCTGCTCATGGCCATCGGTATTGTGATGGACGACTCGGTGGTCATCACCGACAACATTGCCCAGTGGCACGCCGACGGCAACAGCCCGCTGGAGGCGGCCGCCAAAGGAACCCAGGAGATTCTGCCCGGGGTGCTGTCCTCCTTCCTGACCACGGTGTCCGTGTTCATCCCGCTGGCGTTTCTGGCCGGAGAGCTGGGAGCGGTGCTGGAGGTACTGCCAGTGGTGTTGATTGCCGCGCTGGCCGCCTCGCTGATCGAAGCCTTCTGGATACTGCCTCACCACCTGAAAAGCGGGCTGGGCAAAAGGCGCGAGAAGGCCCCTTCCCGCTTTCGTTCCGCCTTCGACAACGGCTTTGAAAACGTCCGGGAGAAAGTGGGGCAACTTGCCGACCGCGCTATCCGGTTCCGCTACGGCGTACTGGCCGCCATGCTGCTGATACTGCTGGGCTCGGTGGGGCTGATGGCCGGCGGCCATGTGCGTATGGAAGCCATGCCGGAAATCGACGGCGACGTACTGGAAGCCCGGGTGCTGATGCCCCAGGGCACGCCCCTGCACCAGACCCGCGCCATTACCGAACGCATCACCTCGGCCATGCTCAAGCTCAACGAGGAATACACGCCAGACCAGCCAGACCAGCAAGCCCTGGTGCAGAACATCCAGACCCGCTTCAACCAGCACGCCGGTGCCGGTGAAAAAGGCGCCCACGTGGCCACCGTGATGGCCGATTTGCTGACTGCGGAGCTGCGCACCGTGGACCTGGCTACCCTCACCGACCGCTGGTATGAAGAGACCGGAGACATCCCCGGCCTGATCGCCCTCAATATCCAGGAGCCCGGTTTCGGCCCCGCCGGCATTCCCATCGAAGTGCGGCTGCAGGGCAGTGATCTGGATGAGCTGAAAGCGGCCGTCCGGTATCTGAGCGACGAAGTTGCCACCTATAACGGCACCTTTAACGTGCTGGATGATCTGCGCCCTGGTAAGCCCCAACGCACCCTGTCGCTGAACGACCGAGCCCTGTCGCTCGGATTGACGGCATCCGACGTGGCCAGCCAGATTCGAACCGGGCTGCTCGGGGATATCGTGGATACGGTACAGATTGGTGATCAGCACATCGAAATCCTGGTGCGCCAGACCAGCGCCGAGCGAAACACCCGCCAGTTCCTGGAAGACACCGTGATCACCACCGGCAAGGGCCAGATGGTGCCCCTGCGCGAGGTGGCCCATATAACCGAGGAACGGCAGTGGGCGCAGATGACCCGGATTGACGGCCTGCGCACGGTCACCGTGTCTGCCGATGTGAACGGCCGGACAACCAACGCCGATGCCATCGTGGCGGATTTGCAGAGCCAGGTATTCCCGAAGGTTCAGGAACAATGGCCGGAGATTACCTTGCAGGTAGAGGGCCAGACCGCCCGCTCCCGGGAAACCGGCCAGTCCATCGCCCGGGGCTTGCTGATCGGCCTGCTGGGGATCTTCCTGATCCTGTCGTTCCAGTTCCGTAGTTACCTGGAGCCGATCATCGTGATGCTGGCCATCCCGGTAGCCTTTATGGGGGCCGTCTGGGGCCACCTGCTGATGGGCTACAACCTGTCCATGCCGTCACTGATCGGTGCCGCGTCACTGGCCGGGATTGTGGTGAACAACGCCATCCTGCTGGTGCAGTTCATCAAGAGCTACCGGGAACAGGGCATGAGCGCACAGGAAGCCGCCGGTGCCGCCAGCCGGGCCCGCTTCCGGGCCATCCTGATTACCACCAGCACGACGGTGGCCGGCATGCTGCCGCTGCTGGCGGAAACCAGCACCCAGGCCATGGCGGTGATTCCACTCGTGATCTCGGTGGTGTTCGGCTTGCTGGTGTCCACCGTGCTGATCCTGGTGGCCTTACCAGCGCTCTATGCCATTCTTGAGGATCTGGGGTGGGCCCGAAATAACGGGACCTGACGCAAAAGGCCGGGTTCAATGCCCCGGCCTTTTGCTATTGCTCAGGCACCCACCAGGTCCATCCCCGGCTTGCCATACCAATACCCGTTGCAGGGTGGTGCCTCTAACAGCTGCAGCGGATCCGAGGCCGGCACTTGCCCTTGGCGTACCTGGTCAAAACGTTTGACCACCTCGTCCATGCCCTGATGTTCCGGGCTCAGTCGCACGGTACTGACACCCATACGCTCCATCTCCGGTAGTTCCCTCATCAGGTCGTAGCGCGAGCCGGAGAGCGTGGAAATGCCATTGATCCGGAACAGTTCCTGGCTTTCCCGGGAACGCAGTTCCATGCCATCTGGATGCTCCAGGCAACGGAATTCGCAGTTGTCTTTAGGCAGGTTGTAATGACGGGCAGTGAAACAGCGAGACGACCAGGCCAATGGCAGGAAGCCCCAGGAGAATACCTCGGCGGGCAGATCCAGGCCGTCGGCCTTCAGCTCCCGGATCAGCTGCTCCAGGGTTTCCTTGCCCAGTTCCACCGGCAGGTTCCAGCCCTGCAAGCCCTGCCTGGCGAGGATCTTCAGGGTGGCCACGTTGTAGATGTTCATGGACGGGCCGGTAATAAACGGAATCTTGTTGCGGATCGCCACCTGCAGGGCACTCTGGTCGTTGGCCTCCACCAGAAACTCATCCTGTTCGCAAAACCGACGAAGTCGCCGCAAATCCGCTTCGGATTCGATCAGCGTCAATGTGGAAAGCACCACGTTCTTGCCACAAGCCTTCAGATCCCGGGCCAGGTCCAGCCAGTCATCGGGCTTCAGTTCGCGTCGGCGGGAGCACACCACTTCGCCAAGATAGATGGTATCTACTGGCCACTCCGCAGCGTTAGCATAGAAATCGAATACGGACTGCTTGGTCCAGAACCACAGAATCGGGCCAAGGGAGAGTTTCATCATAGCGGGCAAAACCTTATTTCCACTTGCGATGGTAGGCCCCGATGGTGGTCAGGCCACCCTCGGAAAGACCGGCGAGAGTGCTATTCCAGGCACTGTCTACAGCAAAGCTGTCAGGGGTGGCCTGAACCCGGTCCAGGGCCTGGCGCCAGGTTCGGGCAACATCTGCAATGTAGGCCGGGCTGCGCTGGCGGCCCTCGATTTTTACTGCGCTGATACCCAGCCCCTTCAATTCCGGCAGAAGATCCATGGTATTCAGGCTTACCGGCTCTTCGATGGCATGGTACACGCTGCCCTCCACTTCAAACCGGCCCTTGCACAGGGTCGGGTAACCGGCAGATTCACCGGGGCCATAGCGATCAATGAGCACTTCATTCAGGCGGGATTCCAGCCCCTGAGAGGTTTCCTGCCAACGCACCGCCTTGGCCGGTGAACAGGCACCCCGGGTGTTGGGGGATTCATCCGTGAGGTAAGAAGACAGGTAGCAGCGACCCTCCGCCATAATGCACAGGCTGCCGAAGGCAAAAACTTCCAGCTCCACTGGGCTATGCTTGGCCACACCCCGAACCTGATCCAGAGACAGCACACGCGGCAGCACTGCCCGGCGGATATCGAAGTTGTCCTTGTAGAACGACAGGGCCTCATGGCTGGTGGCAGAACCCTGAACCGACAAATGCCGGGGGATATCCGGGTGCCTGTTTGCAGCGTAATCCAACAGCCCCATATCGGCCAGGATAATGGCATCCACCCCGAGACCTGCAGCACGATCCACCGCGGCTTTCCAGTGTTCCCAGCCATCCGGTTGCGGATAGGTATTGATGGCACAGAACACACGACTACCTTTTGAATGAGCGTACTCAATGCCCTCGGCTGCACGTTTGTCGTTAAAATTCAGGCCAGCAAACTGGCGGGCGTTGGTACTGTCCCGGAAGCCGAAATAGACCGCATCGGCTCCATTGTCCACGGCGGTTTTAAGGGCGGGAAGGCTACCAGCCGGGCATACAAGTTCCATGATTTTCTCCGCTGAGCACGTTGCCGTGCACCTTACCGGTCAGCGACTTAGCCCACCTTGACCTTTGTCAGCGGATTGACCGAAACCGGTCAAATACCCCTTTGGCAGTACTCTACGTATTAACCCCTACCTGAACCAAAACTTCCTGAAACTCATTGCTTTAACTTTTTATTACAAGCACTTACATGTGGAAATCTACCCCCTCAGCTACCCCAAGGCGTCAATGGTCTGAACTGCTACACTTGTCCACAATGGACGCCATTCTCAATGACGAGGCCCTCCCATGACTTTTATCAACAACCTCTCCATGCGAGGCAAGCTGATTACTTTGGTTCTGCCTGCGCTGCTGGTCATTGTATTTTTCGCGGTCCAGAGCATCTCCCGTAATATGGATGACCTGGACAACATGCAACAGCTCAATACCTTGGTTCGGCTGGCTGAGCTTGGGGATCCGCTGGTTGAGGCATTGCAGAAAGAACGGGGCCGTTCGGCCGTGTTTATTTCCAGCGCACCGGATTCTGACGGCGAACGCGAGGCAACCCGCAATCTTCAATCCCAGAGACAAAATACCGACAGGAACCTGAGCGCCTACCAGAACGGAATCGAGGCACTGGCTGAAGAAGCCCGTTTTGACAGCAGCATTCAGGCAAGCGTCGACAAATTCCAGCGGGACATTGGCAATCTAACCAGTCTGCGCAGGGATATTGATAACCGGGTGTTGGCTGGTGCCGAATCCGGCGCCCGCTACACCAGCCTGATCATGGAAATCGTTAACCGTATTCCGTTGCTGGTGCGCCGGGCATCTGAGCCCGAGCTTGCCCGGCAGATCAATGCCTACCTTGCCCTTGCCGAAGCTGCCGAAATGGCAGGCCGTGAACGGGCTGCAGGGGCGTCACTGGTGCGCAGCGGCAACTTCGCCCTGCCTGCAGTTGGGCAAATAGCGGCCCTGTCAGGGCGTCAGCAAGCGTATTTCCAGACCGCAATCGCCATGCTGAGTGCAAATTCGGATATCCGTGGTCGGATTGAGTCATTTCCCGAAACCGCCGAGCACCGAAAAATGCTGGATCAGCGAGATATGCTTCTGAGCAGCCCTTCCGGTATGTACGGCCTGGAAGCCAGTGACTGGTTTTCAGCCTCTACCAACCGCATCCAGGCCATTAATGGCATCCGCACTGATATGCTCTCACAGGTTAAAGCACTGGGCACCGCTGGCGTGAATGCCGCCAGAAGCAATCTGATCTGGGCATCGGCCATTGCCGCGACGTCAATCGTTCTGGTGGTTCTGTTAATGACCGTGATTATTCGAGCCATTCATCAGCAGGTGAATCAGCTGCTGGAAGGTGTTCAAAACGCCATGGACAACAAGGACCTGTCGCAGGCGATTCCGGTCTCCAGCAAGGACGAGACGGGCACCATAGCCGAAGCAATCAATGAACTGTTTGGCCGTTTTAGCGAGGCTTTGCTGCAAATCGACAAGGCAAGCGTACAGCTGGCCACAGCCACCGAGGAAACCAGCTCAACCGCGGGCCAGAATTCCTCACAGATCAAGAACCAGCAACAACAGATTGAGCAGGTGGCCGCTGCCACCGAAGAAATGTCGGCAACTTCAGAGGAGATTTCTCACAACACCCAGCAGGTGGCGGACGCCTCCAGCCGGGCTATGGAGAAAAGCCAGACCGGCGAGAAGGTGCTGCACACCAGTGTCTCCCAGATCCGGGAACTGGCGAAATCAGTACAGGACGTCAACCAGGTTATCGAAGAACTGGAACAACGCAGCACGACCATCAGCGATGTGGTTGATGTTATCCGGAAAGTGGCCGACCAGACCAATCTGCTGGCGTTGAATGCAGCGATCGAAGCCGCCCGGGCGGGCGAGCACGGACGAGGATTTGCGGTAGTGGCGGATGAGGTTCGCACACTGGCGCAGCAAACCCATGAATCCACCACTCAGATCGAAGATATCATCAACGGCTTCAAGACCATCACCGATAACGCCAGCCGTTCAATTGTCACCAGCCACAAACTGGCCGACCAGACCAGCGCGCAAGCCTCAGAGATGGAACAGACCTTTGCTGACATTCTGATGGACGTGAACAGCATTTCCGATATGGCGACCCAGATTGCCACTGCGTCGGAACAGCAGGTTGCCGTCACGCGCGAACTGGCGGGTAATATGGAATCTGTAAGCGAAGCTGCCCTCCTGACCCTGACCGGCTCCCAGGAAATCACCGAGGTCACCCAGGAACAGGCGCGGCTGGCCCGCCAGTTACAGGACCTGGCCAATGAGTTCAAAGTGGCCTGATCAGAAAACCCTCACACGACAACGCAAGAGGGCTGCCATGTGGCAGCCCTCTTGCGTTTGTGCTCAGTGTTCTCCAGTCAGATAATTCTGGAGAACCGCTGGCTCGCCCCTTCCTTGCGGTACAGATCGAAGATCTGGCAAATGGCCCGGATCAGCAGCCGTCCGGCAGGCTGAACCTGCAGCAAAGAACCGCAATCCGCAATCAGCTCGTCCTGGATCATCGGCTTCAGGCGGTTCATTTCATCCGCGAAATAGCGGTCAAAATCTTCATTCCACTGTTCGGCAAACTGCTTGCGGTCCAGTCGGAACTGGCAGATCAGCTGCCCGATCACCCAGCGGCGGATACGGTCGTCGCGGGTCAGGCCCACGCCACGAATAATCGCCAGTTGGCCAGCATCGATGGACGCCTCCCAGGACGGCAGGTCGTGGTTGTTCTGGAAGTAGGCATCGTCGGTCTGGCCGATGGCGGAGACACCCAGGGACACCAGGTCACAATCCGAGTGAGTAGTGTACCCCTGGAAGTTCCGATGCAGGCGGCCTTCGCGCTGGGCCACCGCCAGGCTGTCGTCCGGCTTGGCGAAGTGGTCCATGCCGATGTATTCGTAGCCAGCTTCCAGCAAACGATTGATGGTGTTGTGCAGGATGGTCAGTTTCTGCTGCGGACTGGGCAGAGTATCGGCCTGAATCCGTGTTTGCGGATAGAAACGGTCCGGCAGATGCGCGTAACTGAACACCGAAAGCCGGTCCGGCGACATCTCGATCACCGATTCCAGGGTTTCGGCAAAGCTTTCCGGAGTCTGGTACGGCAGGCCGTAGATCAGATCCAGGTTGATGGAGCGGAAGCCGATGCGGCGCGCTTCGTTCAATACCGACTCAGTCATGTCCCGGGGCTGGATACGGTTCACCGCCTTCTGCACTTCCGGATTCACATCCTGTACACCCAGGCTGATACGGTTGAAACCCAGCTCCCACAGGGTAGCCAAGGTATCTTCGTCCACTTCCCGGGGATCGATTTCCACACTGTAGTCCCGATCGTCGCCGGACTGCAGGTTAAACAACTCACCGTAACCGGCCATCAGGTGCTGCATCACATCCCGGGGCAGGAAGGTGGGCGTGCCACCGCCCCAGTGCAGCTGCTTGACCGGACGGTCGGCACCGAACAGTTTCGACTGGATGGCCGCTTCTTTCAGCACCCGCTCCACATAGGGCATGGCCTTATCGCGCTTTTTGGTGATCACCTTGTTGCAGGCGCAGTAGTAGCACAGGTGCGCACAGAACGGCAGATGGGTATACAGCGAGATGGGCCCGCCAGCGGCCTTGCTGCGGCCAGCCGCCTTGACCATGTCTTCAATGGAATAGTTCTGGGTGAACTCCACTGCCGTCGGGTACGACGTATAGCGGGGGCCACTCAGATCATATCGGCGGATGAGCGCCTCATCCCAGATGAAAGCGGGCAGGTTATTTGCTGCAGCGGTATCAGAAGCCATAGTAAAACTCTAACGTCGAATAGGATCGGCATGCCGGAAAGCGCGCATTATGCCTGACCGGCGGCTGTCACGATTTGATGCGAATCAGCTGAGTGTATCAGCATACCCAATGAACCACCCTTGCGCCCATGGCGTATTCTGCCTACCTCTAAAGGATAAACTCAGCCGGAGCCCGCCATGGCCAATCTCATCCTGATCCTGGGCGACCAGCTCAGCCACTACCTCTCTGCCCTTGCGGGCGCAGACAAAGAAAACGACCTGGTCGTGATGGCCGAGGTCCACAGTGAAGCCAGCTACACCAACCATCACAAAAAGAAGCTGGTGTTCATTTTCAGCGCCATGCGGCACTTTGCCCGGGAGCTGGAGGAGGATGGCTGGCGGGTGCACTATCAGCGCTACCACCCGGACAATCCGGCACAATCTATTGAACAGGTAATAGCGGAGCTGGTACGGGAGTGCCAACCGGAGCGAGTCATTACTACTGAATGTGGTGAGTGGCGTTTACACGAACAGATCAGCCGCTGGCACAAATCACTGGGCATCCCCGTGGAAATCCAGCCAGATACCCGCTTCGTCTGCAAGGTTGACGAGTTTGCCCGCTGGGCCGACGGCAAAAAGCAGCTACGCATGGAGTTCTTTTATCGGGAAATGCGCAAAAAAACCGGTTTGCTGATGACACCCGAAGGCCAGCCCGAAGGTGGCCACTGGAACTTCGACGCCGACAACCGCAAGAAGTGGACTGGCAAGCCACCCGCCCCGGCCCCGTTCCGTGAAGAACCGGATGCTATCACCACCGAAGTGATCAAGCTGGTAAACGAATTCTTTTCAGAACATTTCGGTACCACGGAAGATTTCCACTACGCCGTCACTGCCAAACAGGCCCGGCAGGCGCTTGCCCATTTTATCGACTTTGCCCTGCCTTGCTTCGGCGACTACCAGGATGCCATGTCAGACAACGAAGACTGGCTGTTCCACTCCATTCTGTCTCCCTATCTGAACACCGGGCTGTTGGTGCCGATAGAGGTTTGCGGGGAGGCCGTTCGGGCCTGGCACGCCGGCCGGGCGCCGCTGAATGCGGTGGAAGGCTTTGTCCGCCAGGTCATCGGCTGGCGGGAATTCGTGCGCGGCATCTACTGGCTGCTGATGCCCGATTACGCCCGGGAAAACCGCCTGTGCAATACCCGGGATCTGCCCTGGTTCTACTGGACCGGCGATACAAAGATGCGCTGCATGCACAAGGCCATCGACGTCACGGCCCGCAACGCCTATGCCCGCCACATCCAGCGGCTGATGGTGACTGGCAACTTTGCCCTGCTGGCCGGGGTGAAACCGGAAGCCATCTGTGACTGGTACCTGGCAGTGTATATCGACGCGTTCGACTGGGTGGAACTGCCCAACACCCTGGGCATGGTGATGCACGCCGATGGCGGCTACCTGGGCTCCAAGCCCTACGCCGCCAGCGGCAAATACATCCAGCGCATGTCTGACCACTGCCAGAATTGCCACTACCGGGTGCAGGACGCTACCGGCGACCGCGCCTGCCCGTTCAACAGCCTGTACTGGCACTTTATTGACCGGCACCGGGAGGATTTCGCCAACAATCCCCGAATGGCCATGATGTACCGCAACTGGGACAAACAGAAGCCAGAGCGGCGAGAAGCCTTGCTGGCCAGGGCAGATTGGGTGCTGGCCAATATTGAAGCGCTGTAACCCGACTACTCCGAATGCAGTACAGAAAACCAGGATTATGACTGCTATGCTCTCGCCATTGCCAGGAACCTGAACGCTTGAGTACGCAGATGGATGCCCGCACCCTGATTATCGGATTATGCCTTGTTCTGGCCTCGGTGACCGTGAGGGCAGATCATCATCTGCTCAGCCTTTACACTTTCCTGGCACCGCCATACCAATATGCGGAACCCCAGATCCCGGTGGTTACCGGTGAAACCACTGAAACCATCCGCTGCGCCCTTAACAAGGCCGGACTCCAGGCCAGAATAAGCCTTATGCCCCAAAGCCGGGCACGTTACTCGCTGGAACGCAATCTGGTAGACGGCTACTTTGCCGTCGGGCCATCCGAGGAACTGGACCAATCCGCCGTTCGGTCGCACCCGGTCGCCCTGGAGAAGTGGCACTGGTTCTTTACCGCCGAAACCAAACCGGATCCCGGCAAGGCAAGAATTGGTGTGGTCGGTGGCAGCAATGAAGCCATCTGGCTGGGAGAAAGTGGCCTGAAGCCGTTTATCACGGTCACCGGGGCTGAGCAGCTTCCGGCACTGCTGGTACGAAAGCGGATTGATCTCGCACTGATGGACCACCGTGCCATGAAATACCTGCAAGACCAGAAATCCGGGGTAGATTGGTCACTGAATTCCGAATTTGTTCGGTATGCACCCTTGCACCTGTATGTGAATCCTCGCTTTGCGGAAGGCCACCCTCGCTTCCTGTCCGGATTTAACGAACATCTTGCCGGCTGCGCCATGCCAAGCATGCAACTGTCCGAACAGGAAGCAACAAAAGTTCAGGGGCTGGCGCAAGCGCTGATGGCGGATCTCTCCGGCATCATCAATCTGACCAATGCCATCTACCAGGGGCCGACCTACGACAACCTGACCGATATCCTGACCAAGGACACGCTCTGGCAAGCGCTGGCACCCCACCATCCGACACCGCTGGCTGGCGAAATACTTGAACTGCCGGCTTCCCGGGCAATGACAGCCTGGCAGGCCAGCCACTCGCCACTCGTTACCGAGGTACTGCTGACCGACAAAGCCGGGGCGCTGGTCGCCATGAGCCGCCTGTCCTCAGACTACTGGCAGGGCGACGAGCCCAAGGTTCAGGAAATCGCCCTTGAAACCGACCGAGGCGTTGAGAGAAAGCGCGACATGTGGATTTCGCCGATTCGCTACGATGCCTCCACCGCCCGTTTCCAGGTGATGGTCAGCTTTCCGGTGCCGCTGAATAAACCCAACAACGGACTCGAAGGCGTGCTGGTACTCGGGCTCGACATCGAACACGCTCTTCACAATCCCCCCGCCCCCGGCTCGGCAGAATAACCAACATCTTCCAGAGTCAGGGCGGCCCGACTTCGCAGGCCAGCACCAGGGCCCAGAACTCAGAGAAATCGTTAACCACTACATCCGGTTTGTCCGGGTGTTTGTGAGTACCGGGAAAAATCCGGTTCAGCCACGGCAAATCCCACTGGGCGCCGTTGAAGAACACCGCGGTCATACCGGCCCGTTTGGCCGCAATGATGTCAGTGGTAGAGTCGCCCACGTACCACACACTGGGGTCCGGTGGGTAATCCAGCTTCTGCACTGCCAGCAGCAATTGATCCGGGTGGGGTTTGCGCAGCGGGGTATCATCACCACACACGTTAACGTCAAACAGGTGTGTCCAGCCGGTATCTTCCACCGCCGCCAGTTCGTGCTCGAAAAACTCCCGGTCGCGGTTGGTGATCACGCCCACCAGGATACCCAGCTTGCGCAGCCCTTCCAGCATTTCCCGAACCCTGGGTTCAAAGGCTTTCACGGTGCCATAGTGATTCCGGTAGTGATGATTGAATGCTTTGTGGGCAATCTGCTTGGCGTCCTGATCCTCACCGAACAGCACTTCAAAAATATCGGTGCGGGAGATTTTACGATCAGCCTTTACCTTGGGGTGCAGTTTGGCGAACTCCCGCACGTAAGCCACCAGGCGGGCATCTTCCGGGGTTTTGCTGTCTTCCGGCGCCACCATCCGGTCCATCAACCCCAGCTTGTGGAAATCCGGCAGCATGTCATCCACCGCGTGGTACATGGCATC
>VMHT01082880.1_pt1 | contig 14155 bp, 18 predicted proteins | sample 4693611 | NCBI WGS metagenome assembly VMHT01 (sample SAMN12280063, study PRJNA550983) | marine metagenome | isolation source: seawater sampled from same location over 5 years 0.02-0.2 micron viral filtrate | place: USA: collected off the coast of southern California halfway between the port... ... | reverse complement strand
GGTAGATTACCTTGATTTCTTTGGTTTTCATAACTCATACAACCCATAGCAAATGTTGCCATATCCATAATTATTCTGTCCTTTCCGTTATCATTACACCATAATATAGTAATACTATTGCAGAAAGTCAAGCTTTTTCGTTGTTTTTTTTGATTTAGTTTGTGAACATACCCCAAAAACTTTCTACTAATGCAGCAATTAAACCACCACCAATAATACCTCTCCACATTGTAGTATTCTTTCTAAATGCTGAGTTTTGTTTGGTTTCTGCCCATAGACCTGTTTCGGGATTGAATAGATTTTCTTTGATAAATTTGATATCTGTGTGAATATCACCGAGTTTTGAGTCAAACTCTTGATGTAATAGGTCAACTCGCTTGTCTTGTTCGTCCAAACGATATTCTATTAGTTTTAAATTCTCTTTGTCGGTCTTATTCATATCAGTAATAAATATCACTAATTATAAAATCCGTTTATTTTTTGAAAGGTTTTTTCTTCCAATTTCTTCTTTTTCTTGGTTGTGGTTTACCTCTTTTGTAGGACTTGTCCAATTGAGCCTTTAAAAGTATTTTATCTCCATTTAAATCATTAATCTCTCTTTTCAAAGACGCTATTTTACCTCCTTGAAATAGTGCTAATCCCAATACTCCACCTATGCTACCTAATCCTATTCCTAAGTATATCCAACCTAATATTTGTAATGTTTCCATAATTTAACTCCTTAATATTATTGCTCCTGGATTATCATTCCAGAAGTCATCTATCGTGAACCCTTGAACTTCGCAAGTTTCACGAACTATCTTTTTCATCTTCTCACTTTTACCAGTTATAATTCTAACTGGAAAGTTATTCATATTGTAATGAATAATTAATAAGTTTGCTAACTTATCCTCTACCTCGTCGTGTCTAAACCCGTGTAAGTCTATCTCTGTCATCTGCGTCTACCTTTACAACTTCATATAACTTCTCAAATATTTCCAATGGTAATCTCTTTTTTAATTGAAAGTATTGTTTTGCTTGTCTATCTCCGGTTGTAACCACGGCATCTACCGTTTCACTTGAACCTTTTGTTCTTAACTTATATTGCATACTATATTGTTCCTTTGTTGTTCAAACATTTGTGCTATCCATATATCAAATACATCTAATTCAAATCTATCACCCTCACTACCACTATCTTTAATTATTTTAGATAGTTGTGTGATGATTGAGAAACTTGATTGTGTCATTTCTAATGGATTAAATACTACCCTAATATCATATGTTGGATTATTGGGAATATCAGTATGTAATTTATCAGACAATACATAATCTGTATTTGGTTGTTCTTCCTCAATATATCTCGTTATGAGTTCTGAGTCTGGAATAACCATATAACTACACCAAGGTTCTAATTGTCTTATTGTGTTTATATCACAAGCTTCTGTTAATTCAAATCCTATATTATACATTGGTGAAACGATTGGTTTTAGATATTCGTCGTGTTCAACCATTTGACCCCATTTTCTTATGAAGTTTCTTGTTGACCTTTCGTTTTGTGCCAACCACTCATCTGTCTCTCTATTTTTCATAAAGACCTCACCATTTGGATTTCTTTTAGCACCATCAGCAAATCTACTACCACGACAAGTCATATGATATACACAACCCTCTCGTGTCTGAACTACCTTATATCCATTTAGAATAAATCTATTAAAGATATCTGAATCTTCTTTTGATTGTGGTGCAAATAGTTTATCGTGTCCACCAATCTTTAGGAAGTCCTCTTTGTATATAGCCCAAGGAGCGAATATACCCTCGGTGGTTTCTTGTTCCCAAGTGTAATCCATATCAAACCAATTCAATAATTCTTGTTCTTGGAATTCTTCCGGTTCTATACCGAAATCTTTGATTACTTTTTCTGGACCTGCCGGGTGTAGTGGTGGTTCTATTCTCGTAGCCGATACTACCACACCTGGTTTGATGTGTTTCAATACTTCAGTATCCATATCTGGTAAAGCATACATATCTGCGTGATATATCATCACAATATCGTTTGTTGCCATTTTGACCAATGTATCATATAGTATTGTATGTCCTAATCTTTCAGGACCATTATTTCTGTATATCTTGACATTTTGGTCTTTCTTTGATATCTTTTGCATCCATTTCCAAGTTCCGTCATCTGAGAAATCATCTGCCATACAAATTTCGTGTCTGTATCCAAGATTCTTTCTGATTGATTCATAGGACCATTTCAAATATTTTAAATTACTACGACTTGGTTGTATAAATGATATTGTTTTATCCATTATTGAATTCCTTGTTCACTTTCTTAAAATTTTCTAACCACGCCTCTTCGGTGTAGTATTTATTAAATAATTCTTTTGTCTGTTCCGAACACTCTTGGTAAAAACCCTCATCATCATATAGTTTTTTTAGTATTCTTTGTGCTCCTCGAATATCTCCTAATTTTACGGTAGTTTGTGGGTGTAGTAAATCTTGTGTATCCAATCCACTATATCCCAAACAAGGTGTTCCGTGATATGATAAGTTCATACTAAATGTTCCAGCTGCGTGTGTTCTCATCATATGGATTCCGACTTTGTATTTACCACACTCATCAATCCACTCTCTCCACGACATATAAGGTAAATACTTAATATCTGGAATCATATCCTCTTCCGGTTGCTTTCTACCCATTGATACATTTGTGATTGGTTCATTGACTGAGTGTGCTATTAAATAACTATCCAATCCACTATACCAACTTGTGAAATTACCACCTAATAATATTCCCTCTTTGTATAATGAAGCTGCTTGACTATCCAGACCCTCTGGTAACATAAGAGTTCTCATTACTCTTACATCTTCACAACCCAATCCCTCATAATATTTCACATCTGATTTATTATGACACCAAACCCAATCTGCTCCTCTTAGGTTTTCAATGAATTGAAATTGTTGTTCAACTGAGTAGTCCTGGAAATACCAATGTGGTCCCTCTTGCATTACTACAATTTTATCACACCATTGTTTGAATGAATTAATATCCATATCTGGTTTGGTCTTTGGTATCGTAACCACTCCTAAATCATATTTTCCTGTTGGCATTTGACTATAAGGACACCAATCTGCGTCCATCATTATTGACCAAGCGATATCATTTCTTGCATTTGGAAATGTTCTGTCTACTTTACCGACGATACCACTCTCTGAAAAAAATACTACTTTCATTTTATTTCCGATATTGTTTTGAATTGTAACTCATTGTATTGTGATAATAAATATTTAACAACTTGCTGAAAATGTAAATAATTTTCCTCACTCCATACATTATCATTCCAATCCCCTTGTATATGTGATTGAAACATAAAAGTTTCTCCGTATAGATTGATATTATCTGTTTCGTGTATTCCGTCTGCCCCTACAAAATACTTTGGAACATTCTTAAAGTCAATACCTTGATTGATATGTTCGTGTCCAGCTATCCACTCAAAATAATTACTAACCGCATAAGCAGCGTCTTGTTGAATACCCCAACCTGGTGCTCTAAATCCCTTTGGTTTGTGTCCACATTGTTCCCATAGGTCTAATGATTCCTGAATTCTTTCAGTTGCCTCTATGAAATCTAACTCCAAGAACTCCTGGTCCCCTATCTGTTCAAATGTGTATTTCTTCGTATCGTGGTAATGTCCGTGATTTGCCAGTTCAACCCAGTCAAATTGTTTCCAATACGATACCCAATCTTTTGTCAACTTATACTTGTGATGATAATAACTTGGGCAGAATAGGGTGAATTTGACCCCAAACTCGTCGTTTAACGACTTTAAATAATCAACTTGGACATCACCCTCGCAACCCCAACCTTGTTCAGGGTGCAAATCATCAATCGCTACAACTAAATTCATTTTTTTAATTCTTTCTTGTTAAATGGTTTTTGACTATGATATAGTTTATTCAAATTACCCTTTGATACTTCATTATAATCCTTATACCAACTTCTTGTGGACCTTTTAAAGTGTGTGTTCTTTGTTTGGTCCTCGTCCTTGACATAGTTTCTTTTTTTAGGGTGATTTCTATTATGAACTTTCAATATATTCTTTACAACATACTGACGATAATGTTCACCCATATGTAATCTACAACTATCTAAAAATGCACTATCATCTCCGTTCATATAGACTGCTGGTGGGATATTAGCACCACTTCTTAATAAGTCTGATGATATTACCAATCCACTTCCGTCAAACTTTGGATATGAAATCATCTGAACATCTAAGTCTGTTGTTTCTGCGTTGACCTCGTCCATTTCCTCTTGACTCATAGTATATCTTATACTCCAAGGTGATGATTCCGCTAATTTTGTATCTTCTGGTGTATCCATAGAATAATATGGTTTATCTGTGAACTTAGGGTGTTCCAGTATTTTCCAGCTATCGTCCCACATCTTTCTAATACCAAATGTAGTTATAAATCTGTTGATATTGTTAGACTTAGAGTGTTCCATTAGTTGTTCCAACACTCCAAACATCTGTCTTGGCATTAAACAATCTGATTCACCCCATATAATATAATCACACTCATTACATTGGTTGTTCAATTCTCTACGATAGTCTGCCATAGTGTAGGGTTTATTGTGGTTCACATAATATTTACTTGCAAATTTATACTTCTGTTTTAATTTTTCTATTTTGTTGGTAATTTTAATCTTTGCTTTTGGTTCAAACTCTTCAAAATATTCTGACATATTCCACATCATTTCCACCACTACATTTTCTTTGTTTTCAATATCTTCTAATGCTAAATAAACTGATTTTAGATATTCCTCAACCATTTCTATTTCATAGAACATAACGTGGCATCCGATAATATATTTGTTATTTAATTTCATTTTTTATAGTCTCCATTAAACCTGTGTAATCTTGTTTTCCTGTTTCATTTATTTTATGGTCGTAAGTCATAGTGTTTACTTTACCTATGACATCATATACTGGAACCACATTAGCTCCTGATAATTTTCTAAAATAACTATTCTCTCCGAAATAGTTTGGTCTTAATTCTTTTCCTTTGTGGACATACGATATCATAGTTCCACCAAAATAACTTGATAGAATTGAGTTACCACCACATACTGATATGAAGTAATCACAATTTGCCATAACTTTTAGCTGTGTTTCATTGTAATTATCTTGAACTAAATCATCAAACAATGTTACATTGTTCATATACTTTGGTAAATCTCTATCAGATATTATTCCAATACCCTCAATATTTGCTTTTATATCATCAAATCCCTGATAGATAGAGTTCATCTCGTTTTGGTCTATTGCGAATTCACTCTCTCTATTAGTTGCCCTTTTGTAAATAACTTCATATCCACAACTCGTTAAATAACTGAACATATCATATAGACATTGGATATCAAAGAATCCATATGGTTCTTCCCCGTGTTCTAAATTAAATTTGTTTGAAATAAATACTGACTTTTTACCTGTGTCTAATCCATAATGTTCTTTGTAAGGTGGTGGTGTCCACTCATCATAATTTAATACTGCCGGTTCCACCTCTGGATTAATTCCGTGTATCCAGTTATTTGGTAGTTCATTTAATCCAGCTGCACCATTATCAATAGTTCTCTCTTCGAACTCCTCTCTAACATCATCACAAAAATAGTAAAATGGTTTCATACCCTTTGATGTGATAACCGTGTCTAACTTACCTTGTGTGTGTAGATGATACGCATAAGGAACAACTAATGCTAACTCAATACCAAACTCTGGATTTGCTTTTACTATCATTGACTAACTTGTTTAATTACTTGGAAACCCTCAGCGTATTTACAATTTGCTTGTATTCCTCTGAACTTTGCCAATGTCGTTAAATTTTCTGATACATCAAATCCAGCTGCTTTGTATTTCTTGAATTGACTTTGATGACACTCAGCTGCTTTTATCTTTAAGTCAAATGACCTTGATATATCTGTATATGAATTTACTCTCATAGGATTGTCTGTGTGTCTTGGGATTGGTATTTGTTCATAACAATAGATGTTTTTTACATATCTTGCAGCAGCCATTGTGGTTTTAAATGTAGAGATATGGTCTTGATTACTATCACCAGACCAATGGGTGTAAATTGTATCTACATTATATTGTTTTATCAATGTTTCTAACCGAGATACACTATCAAAACTAAATGGAACGTGTAAATCTTTAAATGGTAGATAAAATATATTATCCACTCCGAGAATATCAGCTGCACATTGTGTTTCTGATTTCAATTGTGATTCTGAACGAATAACTTTCCCTTTAGTAGCGTCAATTGATTCCGTATCAGTCATACATACATAAATTACCTTGTCTCCAAATTCTTTATGATTAATTAATGTTCCACCACAACCAAATTCAATATCGTCTGGGTGTGCTCCGATTGCCATTATGTTCATATAACCTCTCCTGATTTTTTTCCGTGATTAAATAATAAATCCACTACTGATAAATATGGAATAAAATCTCCAAACAACTGATTATATTCTTTACATTTATAATCTTGCCATTTTAGTTTTATATTTCTTTTCTTAAATTCCTCATCATCTATATATCGCTTTGAACCTGGACCCGACCCCGTAACATATTCTGTTGCATTTAGGTTTTCCAAGATACTGAATATCTTATCAGAACCAACCCCACTTGGATTAAGTTGTGATGAATATATTATTTCTGTATCTATGTTTAGTTCTTTCATAAAGTATCTTATCAACTCAACTGATAGTTCTGTTAGTGAATTGTGCTCTTTACAAATAATATCATTGATTGTCATAAAATAGTCCATAAAGTATGGTGATTTAGAATAATGATTTGACAATTGTTTACAATGTTCGTTGTGCCAATCTGTATCATCATTTATAATTGTATCATTGAACGATACCATATCAGATTTATTCTTGATTGGAACCGTCAACCACTTTGTGCCTGTATTGGTCTTGATTTGATTTCTGTGTCCGAAGTGTTTCTTTCCTCGTGGGAACTGAACATCATCAAACACAACAAATATATCACTTTGTTTTATCTTATCGAAGTATCCCAACCAGGGCAAATAATTTGGTTGATGAATTGATACTATCATAGTTCTTCTATTGTTCTACAAATATAATGAACTTGCTCATCAGTCATCTCAACATACATTGGTAATGAGAATATCTTTGTGATGAACTCTTCTGAATTCTTGTATCCATTAGGACTTAGATAGTCTTTATAGATTTCTTGTTCGTGACATAGTGGTGAATAAGCATTCGCTGTTGGTATCTTGTATTCGTCTAACAACCTCAGTAATGTCTCTGTCCTATCTCTATCATCTGTAATCTTGACAATATATTGCCAATAAGTTTGTTTGATGTTGTCGTCTTTAAATGGTGTTTTTAACCAATCAACCTTTGATAGTCTTTCATCATATATCTCTGCTATCTCATTTCTTCTATCAACGAAACTTCTTAGATACTTGTTCTGTGCTAATCCAAGAACTGCGTGGAACTCCGACATACGATAATTAGTTGATGGCATATCACAAGTGTATCCATAGTCTAATCCTTGATACTCTCCATTATTTCTTCTTGTTCCGTGGTTTCTAACCACCCTACATTTCTCTGCTAAAGCGTGGTCATTAGTCGTGATTAATCCACCCTCTCCTGTTGTGATGATTTTACTTGGATAAAAACTAAACACACCAGCGTCTCCAAATGAGCCAGCGTATCTTCCGTCATCTTCACCTTTGTTATAGAATTTTGCACCATAACTATGAGCGTCATCAGTAACTAAAAACAAGTCATTATCTTTACAATACTTTTCAATCTCTTCCATTTCAGGTGTAATCAGGCCTGACATATGAACCAATACAACTCCACCCATATCATCTGTCATATTTTCTTTGATGATATCTAATGATAAACATTGTGTGTCTGAATCAACATCAACTATTAATGGTGTATTACCTGTTCTAATAATACAATTCACACTTGCGGCAAATGTCTGTGTTGGAACCATAAATCTTTTGTTCTTGATTCCACTTGCTATCAACACGGTTTCTAAACCTGTTCCACAAGATGTGGTAGCTATCGCATCTCCTATGTCAAACATACGACAAGCATCTTTTTCAAATTCCTCAACGTGATTTCCTTGAATTAATGCTCCTGTTTGAAGTATTGTTTCAAACTTTCTTAATATCCATTTATGTGTAACCTCTGGAATATAAGGTTTTGCCCTATATATTGTATCCATATTTTTCTACTCCTTCTTTGTAAAACCATTCTGTATATTCTTTTAATCCCTCATCTAACTTGGTGTAATTCCAATTAGTCTCAAATGTAAAATCGTGTTCTGGTAGAATTGCGTTCTCATCATCTTGAACTAACATCACTTCACCCTTTCGTGAGTATTCATTTACTTTGTAGATTAAGTCAACGATTTCGATATTATCTCCAACGACCTCAATCATCTCATATGTTCTTGCTCCGGTAGTTACCAATCTGACTAACTGATTAACTACATCTTGAACAAATACAACATTAACTTTATTTTTTCCATTACCAGCTATCTCAATATACTCTCTATTGATAATCTTATTCATATAATGACCTAATCTTGGTCTATGATTACCCTCACCCACGATATAACTTGGTCTAACTATCTTATAGTTAAGTTTTGAATCTTGTAGTCTTCTTTCAACTTGTTTCTTATCGTGTCCGTAATCCCCATAATTTTGTGAGTATTTACTATTGGCCGCTCCACTACTGACAAAGATATAATTTGTATGTTCATTTATTTTATTCTCAATCAAATCAAACTGACTTTCGAAGAACAAACACATATCAACAATACAACCATAGGAATCAAAATTTATCTTATCGATATCCTCTGGATTATTTCTATCTCCTTGTATAATATTTGCTTCACAAGTCTCCATAACATAGTCTGGACCAGTTCCGCTACGATTAAACATATCAACATCATATCCCTGGTCTAATAACTTCTCTATTAAAGCTCTACCTACGAATCTATTACCACCAAATACCAAAACTTTCATTTTTTTCTGAAGTTCTTGTAGTCCCATTACTTCTTCTAAATCCATTAGATTAACTCCTTGATTTCATCTTTGGTGAATTGTTCTGCTTCATTGGAATATAACCCGTCTTCTGATATCTTCTCGTGTAGATTTTCTCCAACTTGTAGTCCAATGGTTTTTACTCTTAACTCTTCACCTTCTGGTAAATACTTTTCTGCCATAGCGTCAAGTAAATCACCCATACTCATTGACTTCATACTTGGAAAGTGGAAATGACTTGTTGTGGCATTTTCCATACAATCAAATATTAAATCTACTGCTTGGTCAAGTGTCCAAAAGTATCTTGTTGCAGCTGGGTCTGTCACGATAATCTCTTCACCATTTTGTAGTTTGTCTTTCCAAATACACAACACCGAACCAGTTGAATACAACACATTACCATAACGAACTATTCTGAATTTGGTCTGTGGATAATCTTGTTCAAATTGTGTAAACATTCTTTCCATAAGATACTTACTTGCACCATATGTTCCAGTAACTTGTGCTGCTTTATCTGTTGAGATACCAATTACGAACTCTACATCATTCTTTACTGCTTCTTCCAATACATTCATACTACCAATCACATTAGACTTGATACACTCTCTACCTTGTGTTTCTGCTAATCCGACGTGTTTAAATGCTGCTAAGTGAAATACACCTGTAATACCTCTCATCAATCTTGGTATTGTAAAATTATCACAAATGTCACCTGTATGGATATCTAATTTACTATTCTTATATTTAGATTTTAACTCTATTAGTTTTCCCTCGTTTCTTGATACGGTAATTACTTCACCACCTTGTTCAAGTATTCTATCAATTAATTCTCCACCTAAAAAACCAGCTCCACCGGTTATTAAGTATTTTTTTCCTTCTTGTATTTTAATCATTTCTGATTCTCCTTATTAGTTCGTTAGCTGCGTCTACACAAGTATCTATTTTACCACTAAATAAACTCCAGACATTATCTCCCTCGTGATTAACTAAGGTAGGTCTTGCGTCGTCGTGGTCTCTATTTGACAATACGGTTCTAAAAGTATACATAGAACCTATGTGTTCTAAATCTGCGAACTCATCACCAAAATACTTTACTCCACTTTCTATGAACTTATCTATCTTGGTAAGTTCTGGGTCTGGATTTTCTATCAAACCTTTATTTATATATTTTGTGTATCTATGTGGCCAAAATGCTTCAGTTCCCTCGTTCCAACAATGGATTGCGTGTTTCACATTACCCAAAACGTGATACTCACTTCCGTATGGGTCCAAACACATAAATGGTCCGTCCATTACTACTATACTCGTATTCTCAAAAATCTTTGGTAGTTTCACAACTGGTTTTTCACACAACTCATATTGATATCTTTTTTTATCATCTAATAACTGATTGATATCTGAGTATGTTGCAATCACTACCACATCATAATCTTTTTTACATTGTTCTAAATCTGTAACTTCTGTATTTGCATATACTTTTACATTAGAACCCCAAACTTTCTTCTCTAAATTCTGTCTAAGTTTACTTGGGTTAAATAATTCTTCTTCCGCTACAATCGTTAAATCACAATTTGGCATCGGTTCTCTTTCTTCATATGGTAAATTCATATCATCTAAAAACTCTTTATACTCATCTGCATTTACTAAACTATCTTCTGATGCTATTGAATACATATGACTTATATCACCATTGATAACACAATCACCATATTTTCTTTTAAATGTTTTCAATCCTTCTAAACATTCCTGAGCTGTTTCTTTACTTCTTGGATAATGATAACCTTTATGTAATCTATATTGATTGATTGATGACGCACCATTTAATATATTATCTGACTTTTCTTTTACATCAACCTGGAACCCATAGTTTGTTAGTGCCAAAGCACCTGACAATCCAAACACTCCTGCTCCTACAACTAATGCTTTTGGACACACCACCTCTTTTACCTTCTCAGATAATCTAATAGCATTTAATGACATTTTTCTATTTAGTTCATAATCTCCTGCATTTGAGAATAAAAATTGGAACATAGTTTTTAGTGGTTCACCACCATAACTTACTAAGTCTGTTTCATTGACAAAGTGTAGTGGTTCACTTGAAAAACCATATTTAAACATAGCTGTTCTTCCGTCCTCTAATTCTACCTTGAAGTCATCACAATCTCCCTCAATAGATTTAATATCAAAGTCTGTATCTCCAACCCACATCATAAAGTGATGATATGCTAATCTGTCAATAAAGTTAATATCTTTTTGTTCTGGTTTAGTCCATACAAAATAATTCATATCATCATAAATCGGATAGTCATCTCTCCAACTAAATACATCATCTACATATAATTTACAATTCATAGCATCTGCAAACTCAAATAACTGGATAGCACTTTCATAACTTAATGTCAATGGTTTTTCACAAAATACATTTTTACCTGCTGCCAACCAAGTCATCACTTGTTCATAGTGTAAATCATTTGGTGTTGATATAATGACCCAATCTGCCTGTTCTGGTTCTACAAAATTTATATTGAAGAAGTCATCAGATAATGATAAGTCATTGATAGTCTTATCAATTATTTTCCCCCACTTACCTTTTCCTATTAATCCTACTTTGACCATAAATACTCAAATGTTTTTTTCATCCAAAATGGAACTGATTTATCTTTGTCTGGTAATCCATTAAAGTGCATTACCCAACCTAATTTAGTATGTAACATATCCCCTGCCAATATTTCTTTCTTTGGCATACAACTCATATTATATCTGTAAGGAAGTAATTTAACATCAATATCCTGTAATGTCAAGTTATAATTTAATGGTGTTTGGTCTGTTCCAATACCATAATTTTGCTGAATCATATTAATATTCTCTATGTTCTCAAAATAAAAATCTCTCATATGTTGGAAGAAATCTCTGTGATTATTATTCACGATTTGAAATCCACTATTTCCATACTTCCAATAGTCAAACCATTTTCCGTCATAAACATGCTTTGAGTAGTGTTCCATACCACGAAGTATCCAATCATAACTTCCGTCGTCGTGAACTAAACAATACTTGTGTTCTGTTTTTTCAAAAAAGTTTGGTGTATCTGGGTGGACTATCGTGTCAGCGTCAACCATTAATGTTTGGTCTGATTCAATACCATTAGCATCATAGATATCAAATAAGAAATATCTTTGCCAGATAATGTGCATTTCATTCATTGGTAATACTGGTTCTTCTAATAAAAACAATTCAACATCATTTTTCTTACACCACCTTCTCCAACTCTCTATACCGATTTCATATTCTGGTTTGAGTTGTCCGTCTTTCTTGACTGCGATAATAAATACAATATTTTTACTCATAGTATTTACTCACCATTCCCCAAGTCTCTCTCATTAAATTTGTTCTGTCTTCAATTGGAAACCCTGTAAAATGCCATACCCAACTATATTTAATAAAAAATGGTGTTTTATCATTTCCGTCTTGCCAATTATGACTAAACATTTCTTTTTTGTGCATAGCAAACATATTCCATTGTGGTGATAATAAATTTATATCATAGTTATTCTTTTGTAATAAGAAGTTAAATAGTGTTTGTTCTCTACCACCACCTTTATTCCAAGCATCAAGTTTTTCTCTATTCTGAAAATAAAAGTCTTTCAACTTTTCATATACTGATAATGATTTATTGTCAAGATATACAACTCCAGCGTTAATGTATTTGTCTAAGTTTATTTTGAAGTCTGGGAAAAACTCTCCTCCATAATTACTCACACTATCATTTAACCACCTCAAATTAGCATCGTCCTGTATACCATAGACTCCACTACCAATCTCCTCAAATATATTAGGAGCGTCCCAATGAACCATAGTATCACTATCCACGATAGCTACCTTTTCATAACCTTTACCTTTTTCATAAACATCAAGTTTATTCCAGATTGGGAAAGAATATTCTTCATTGTGTTCTTCAACAACCATAAAGTCTATCCCTTTCTTTTTACACCAAGCTTCCCAACTCTTAATACCATATTGAGCATAGTCTGAGTTTTTAAACTTTGATGCGTCGTGATTGACTGCCACCATATACACTAAGTATTTACTCACTAATGACCTCTTTTACATAGTCTCCTATGTTCACTTTTGGTTCGTAACCAATATTTTCCTTTGCTCCAGATATATCACAAAGTGTTATTCTTGCTTCACCTGGTCTTTCGGGTATGTAAGTGTGTCCACAACCGAACATTTCTGCTAACTCATTGATTGAGTAATTATTACCTCTACCGAGTTCAATAGTATCTATTTCAAAATTATCACTTTGGGCAGTTAATATTAATCCCTCAACTATATCATCAATGTGTGTGAAATCTCTTCTTTGTTCCCCATCACCTGTGATTGTTAATTCAACACCCTCTTTGTATTGACTTTCAAATATACCAACCACGGTACAATACTCTCCCTCTGTGAGTTGGTGTGGTCCATACACATTATAAAATCTACAAATCTTTGTATCTACATTGAAATGTTTTTTATACAATAAACATAAATCATCTGCTACAACCTTTGAAAAGGTGTAGGGGTTTTTTAACTTCCCACTATGAACTGATGATGAACCTGCGAATATAACTTTACAACCTTGTTCTCTCGCATATTCTAATATATTCATAGTTCCTAATATACCGACTTCTAATGTATTGGCTGGATTTATAAATGATGGTTGTATTCTCGCTAATGCTCCAAGATGATAAACTATATCTACATCTTTCATAAAGTAATTAAAGTCTATTACATCTCTGATATCACATTCGTGATATACACAACCCTCTTGGTGATTTTCTTTTTTACCTGTTGAATAATTATCAAGACTTACAACATTGTGTCCGTCTTTTAATAACCTTTTGATTAGATTTGTTCCTACAAATCCTGCTCCACCTGTAACCATTATGTTCATTTTTAACTCCTATATAATTTCATTGTATAGATTGTTTTGCATTTCTTGTCTTGTAATTTCTTTAACGTGTTTTAAAGTCAATTCTTCGTGTGGTGGTAGATGAGAATAAGTTTGTGCTCCGTCTATCACCTCGTGAACTGG
>VMHT01012954.1_pt1 | contig 14157 bp, 15 predicted proteins | sample 4693611 | NCBI WGS metagenome assembly VMHT01 (sample SAMN12280063, study PRJNA550983) | marine metagenome | isolation source: seawater sampled from same location over 5 years 0.02-0.2 micron viral filtrate | place: USA: collected off the coast of southern California halfway between the port... ... | reverse complement strand
GAACCAGACGATATGGTAACAAGAATACGTTATTGTGGTCATATATATTCAGGAGAAGACCTTGATATTTGGTTTGGTCAAAATGTTCGTTGTCCTCTTTGTCGATATGATATTCGTAATTATACAACAGAAACATTAAATTCTCCTATGTTTGATCCAAATTTTGAAACAAATGATGATATAGAATCGGGAACACGAACAGTTACTCCTACTGAACTTAATCTAAATGACATTAATACACCAACTAATGACATTAATACACCAACTAATGACATTAATACACCAACTAATGATTCATCATATATTCCAAATCTAAGAACAGTTAATGTCACACAAACAACCACTATAAATACAGAGACAGGAGAAGTAACAACTAATAATGAAACAGACCATATAAATAATCTATTAAATATTACAGATGGAATGTCGTCTCTTATAAGTTCAATTACACATGGACATGGTAATGAAAATAATGGTTTTGATACAAATGAAGAAAATAATCAAACAAATGATACTGTTGATATAATCGGTTCAATCGTTTCGAGACAAATTAATAATCTTATACCGATTATGCAAAGAACAAACGCAACAATAGATAATATAAATGTAGAAGTGAGAGCACCAACAAATGAAACACCATCACATATACCAAGAGATAATTCAAATATTCCATTTCCAGTTCAACATTTTTCTATAGGGAATTTAAATAATATTCCAATACCACAATTAAATGATAATACACTAAGTAATATTTTTTCAAACATGTCTCTTCATGATTTTAGACAAGAAACGGAAGAACAAAATGATAATAATGAAAATGATAATAATGAAAATGAAAATGATAATAATGAAAATGATAATAATGAAAATGATAATAATGAAAATGATAATGACAACGAAGAAATAGAAACGCAATCAACAACCAGCGACGACGACACACAATACGATGAACACAGCGTATAAGATTACTTCTTTTTTATTATATTAAATATATAATAAAAATATTCACTTATAAAACTTCTTTATTTTCTTGCTCTTCTTGATTTTTTTGTTTTTATTGTCTTTCTTTTTCTACCACCGTTTATTGGTAATTCCTTCACGACGTATTCAGGAAGTATTTCTGAAGTAGGACCCGCATTATCATTAGAATTGTCTTTAAATACATTATGTACAGTAGTAATGTCAGTATAGCCGGACTGGCGAGCCTCATAAAATCCATCCAACCGACCGTTATCAAATATAAGTGATATAGGTGTATTCCCGCTGTATACTGGATATCCATCTTTTTTTTCTATAAATTTTCCAAGTTTTTTTAAGGGTTCGTTCGCACCCTGAAACTCAACGTAACTGTCCCCCAATATAAACTCTTTTATGTCATTCACCTCAGTATAATCTGGATCCTCTCTTAATTTTTTTAATGCGTCTCTATCCATTTTTTTTCTTTCTTCTTCAGCAACTCTATCATCATGAGCTTTAATATCTTTTTGTTCCCCCTTTGAATGGTTTCCTGTAAATTGGTAATGTAGTGTTCTATATGCGGTTAGAGCATCGTCTTTAATCCCTCCACCTTTTCGTCTCATAGTTTTTCGTTTCATGTTTCTTCGTTTTGTTAATGTTTTCCCTTTTGTTTTCATCCTTTTTTTACGACTATTTCGTAGCGTATATTTCGCCATATATAATATATTATATATTAAAAATATTCACTTATAAAACCTTCCTTATCAAATATTTTGATGCCTTTTTTCTTTGTCCTTTTCTACATCAGCTGTTATTTTCGTAAGGTCTTTCACAATAACAACAAACGTATTTTTAGAAACTGTGAATGCTAAATTATCGCCTACTTCATTTATTTTTTTATCCAATTCATACACAAAATAAATAGACGAACCTTTTAAAACATGCTTTATATTAGACAATCATATTTTATTATAGTTATGAGTAATTTAATAAAATAAATATTTTAGTTAACGACGCGGGTGTAAAATAAACAAAATTGAAACATAATAAACATTATTAGTTATCAGTAAACATCAATATAAAAATGAAATTAACTTTCAAATTGTTTGACTTTAACGTTTATAACAAATCTCCTGGTCAATCTTCAAGTGGAAGCGAATCAGAGGATGAAAACTATAAAAAGGGAGGAAATAATGCTACTGACCAACGATTATTTGAAATGCAAATGTTCGGAATAGACGAAGAAGGAAAGACTTATTGTGTATTTGTAGAGAATTTTAAACCATTCTTCTTCGTAAAGGTAGGTGATTCGTGGGGAGAATATGAAAAACGTCAATTTCTTGAAGAGATGAAAAAGGCTGTTGGTCCTTACTATAAAGATAACATTAAAGAGTGTAAACTTGTAAAACGTAAAAAGTTATATGGTTTTGACGATGAAAAACTTCACACTTTTATATATATTTCATTTACAACAACAATAGCACTTAATAAAGCAAAATATCTTTGGTTTGAAGATGGGCGTCTCAAACGAAATGGTTTCATTTTTAAAAATACAAAAACTCAAATTTATGAATCAAACATACCACCTCTTCTTAGATATTTTCATATTCAAGAAATTAGTCCAAGTGGATGGATTGAGATAGAAAATTATACAAAAGAAACGGTAAAATATACTACATGTAAATATGAAGTTCGCACCGGATTTAAAAATATAATACCACTTAACGAAAAAGAAACGATGGTTCCTTATAATATATGTAGTTTTGATATTGAGGCAAGTAGTAGCCATGGTGATTTCCCTGTTCCGGTGAAATCATATAAAAAACTTGCTACTAATATAATTGATATTACTAAAAATCAAATTAATGAACTCGAAGATGATGAAGATATGATGTCACTTCTTAAAGAGTGTATTTATGCAGCATTTAGTATTAATGGTATTGAAAATAATGACATAGATAAAGTTTATACTAAAAAGAAAATTACAAAGGAAAATATAATTGCTCGTATTGACAAATGGTTTCGTTCATCTCCAAGTATGAAAGCAACAAATATTGCCGAAATAAAATCAATAATGTCATTCATGAAAACACCAGAAGAATTAGAATCTGAAGAAACATATGGAACTACATTTGGAAAGGGAGGTAAAAGAGGAAAAAAAACAAAAAACTCTACCATATTTGACCTCATCCGCAGCACAGACTATTCATATGATGAAAAAATAAACGAACTCGATACATCTCTTATGATTCACTTTCCTTCATTAGCTGGTGATAAAGTAACATTTATTGGTTCTACATTTCTAAAATATGGTAAAAGCGAACCTTATCTAAATCACTGCATAGTATTAGATACATGCAGCGACTTGAAAAATGTAGATAACGCTGAAATAGAATCTTATCCTACTGAAAAAGAAGTTCTACTCGCATGGACTAAAATTATTCAACGCGAAGATCCTGACATTATAATAGGGTATAACATATTTGGATTTGATTATGGTTTCATGTTTGAACGCGCTAAAGAATTAAATGCGGTTGATGAATTTTTAAAACTATCAAGAAATCGTATTGATGTTGTATCTGATAATGGAGAACCAGAAATATGTATCAACGTAAATCGCGATGGAAGCAAAGATATAGAAGCAAGCAAAATTGTAATCGCAAGTGGAGAACATGATTTACGTTATATAAAAATGAATGGTCGTATGCAAATAGATTTATACAACTATTTTCGTAGAGATTTTAATTTACCTTCATATAAACTTGACTATGTAGCAGGTCAATATATAGGAGATAAAGTTAAAACAATAGATATAAATGATGGAAAAACAATTATTTATAGCAAAAATAAAAAAGGATTAGCTGTTGGAAGCTTTGTTCATTTTGAAGAATCAAGTCATAGCACAGATTATTACAAAGATGGTGCGAAATTTGAAGTAACCAACATAAATGATGATTACTTTGTAATTGGAACCGAAGAAAATCTTAATATGAGTAAAAGTGTAAGGTGGGGATTAGCAAAAGATGATGTAACTCCACAAGATATATTCCGTCTTTCAAATATGGGACCAGATGAACGTGCTATTGTAGCCAAATATTGTATTCAGGATTGTAACTTAGTACATCATCTTATGAACAAGATTGATGTAGTTACAGGATTCGTAGAAATGGCTTCAATTTGTAGTGTTCCTATGAGCTTCCTTGTATTGCGTGGTCAAGGAATAAAACTTACCAGCTTTATTGCTAAAAAATGTAGAGAAAAGGGAACACTTATGCCTGTTGTAGAAAAAGTAATTTCTGGTTCTCCGCGACCTGGAGCGACGTGGGATGGTTACGATGGAGCAATCGTTCTTGACCCTAAATGTGATTTGTACCTTGACAAACCTGTAGCATGTGTAGATTATGCTTCTCTATATCCATCATCTATGATTAGTGAAAATTTATCACACGATAGTAAGGTTTGGACAAAAACATTCGATTTAAATGGAAAACTACTTGATGCTGTTGGAGAACAAAATGATGATGGTTCGTTTAAATACGACAATCTTGACGATTATGAATACGTAAATATTACATATGATACATATATTTGGGATATTGAAAAGGCAAAGGATAAAATAAAATCAGGAACAAAAGTATGTAGATGGGCCATGAGAAAAGATGGACGAAAATCTATCATGCCAAGTATTCTTGAAGAATTATTAAAAGCAAGAAAAGATACCAAGAAAAAAATGAAAAACGCTAATGATGAATTTATGAAAAATATTTTGGATAAAAGACAATTATCTTATAAAGTTACAGCAAATTCTCTATATGGACAATGCGGCGCTAAAACAAGCACATTTTATGAAAAAGATGTAGCTGCCAGCACAACCGCAACCGGTCGTCTTTTGCTAACATACGCAAAAAGAATGATCGAAGAAGTTTATGGAGACAGATTGTGTCCTACTAAAAAATATGGTGTAGTTAGGTCTCGAGCTGAATATACATATGGTGACACAGATTCGGTGTTCTTCACATTTAATCTTGAAGATAAAGACACAGGAGAAAAAATTGTAGGTAAAAAGGCTCTCGAAATAACAATTGAATTAGCACAACAAGCAGGTGCTCTTGCTTCCAAGTTTCTAAAAAAACCACATGATTTGGAATATGAAAAAACTTTTATGCCATTCTGTTTATTGTCTAAAAAACGTTATGTAGGCATGTTATACGAAGAAGATCCTGAAGTATGCTATCAAAAAAGTATGGGAATCGTTCTTAAAAGAAGAGATAATGCTCCTATTGTCAAGGATGTATATGGTGGTATTATAGATATTTTGATGAAAGAACAAAATATTACAGCTGCAACCAATTTCTTGAAACAAAATTTACAAAACATGCTTGATGGTAAATGTTCCATGGATAAACTTATTATTACAAAATCACTTCGTTCCAATTACAAAAATCCAAATCAAATCGCACATAAAGTTTTAGCTGACCGAATAGGTAAAAGAGATCCAGGGAATAAACCTTCCGCCGGAGACCGTATTCCATTCGTTTATGTTCAAACACGTGAAAAAAAAGCACTCCAAGGAGATAAAATAGAAACACCCAGCTATATTAACGAGAATAAACTTACACCAGATTATTCATTTTATATAACCAACCAAATTATGAAACCTGTTCAACAATTATTTGCTCTTGTATTAGAACAAATACCAGAATTTAAATCTAAAAGATCAAAAGTTAGGGATTTTAAAGCTAATCTTGACAAACATAGAAAATTATTAACACCATCAAAATTTGAAGAAAAAGAAGAAAAAATACGTAACGCTGAAATTAAAAAATTGTTATTTGATAAATATTTAAATGAAATAGATAATGTAAAAAATAAAAATAGAAATATAACAAACTTCTTTAGTGTGAAGAAATAATTAATTTAAAATATAAAATTTAATTTATTCAATATTTTCTTATTTAAAACTCATATATTAAATAAGAAGCTAAATTACATAATAAAAAAATTAACTTATTATGTGAATTATTAACCTTTTATATAGACCCCTGTATTTCATCAATAGAAATCATACCTATAATCATCATATAAAAAAAACCAGATAATGCTGTTATATAAATAATATTTATTATTAAATACCTACACCTATGTGTTTGTTGTGATATAATACCATCATTTATAACACCTGTTGAACCAACTATACCAATTACATCTATACCACGTGTATTTATAATATTTAATAATCGGTTAACAGTTCTGGGACTAATATTATCCATATTAGTACTTTCACTATAATATGATGTATCTATATTCTCACGACATATAATACATTTATTATGTTTTTCATACCAATTTGAAAAACATGAATCATGAACGTAATAACTACAACTTTTACAAACCTCATTTATAACTATATCTTCTTTGTTTGTTTCATCATTATTTTCAGCAAGACATATTATACATGTCCTATTATCAAAAGAAAGAGATTTTATCATACCTATGTTTTTATTTAATGCTTTATCCATATATCCATATGAATCATTTTCATTATCAGTTTCAGTTTCAGTTTCAGTTTCATCTATAGTGTACAAAGTATACAAGGGTTCCATATAATTATATTCATTATTACCTTCAAATATACTCATATCTAATTCACTTATAACACTCATAATAATAAATATACATGATAATATTTTTTTCATATTCAATAATTATTATTCTCTTTTTTTTACCAAATACAAAGAAAGTGTAGTTCCTATCAACACCCAAACATGTGAAATTGTATTAGAACCTTCATAAATCACCCATGATAAACCTCTACATACAGGTGTTGATGTAATAAATGGTGAACTCAAAAATCCATACCAACTCCAATTAACACAATATGTTGAATACGCATGTGACGCTAAATAATGCATAATTATCCAACCAGTATATAAAGCAAAAGGACCTCGTAAATAAGTTTGAAATAATTCTGTATTAGCCATTATCATTTCTTTTGACATTCCAAAATATTCAATATCTAAAATCATAATATCTCTATTATTGAATTTAATAAATTCAATTAAATTCAATTTTAAATTATTAAATACCTCCAAATATTTTTCTTAATTTGTTATAATTACCTTTATCTTTCATTAAATGACCAGCAACAGTAAAATGTATTTTTGAATTAGGTAACGCCTTATGAAGCTTATAAGCATAATAAGCAGGAGTAACTGCATCATATCTTCCATGAACAATCGTCATAGGAATATCACGTATCCTATATATCTTAGACATAATATCTCGTGTAAAACACCTATTTCTAAAATAATGATCTTCCAATCTTGCCAAACAAAGATCCTTTTCACCCAACTTTCTAGGAAGACCAAGCTTATTTGGATAAAGAGACATCAATATATTTTCATAATCACTTATCTTCTTCAAATATTTAAAACCTGTTTTATTATCATATTTAACTATATTGTCAAAATATTCTTGTGTAGCATTATTGGGATTTTTCGCATCTTTTATATATTCATCATACACATCTGGAAACATTTTTTTTACAAATTCACCTCCTTCAACATCCATATATTCTTGTTTTGTACATAAAAACACAGACCTAAGAACAATTCTCGATACATTTTTGGGATATTTAATAGCATAACTAAGAGATAAAAATGTACCCCAACTAACACCAAATAATTGAATCTTTCTATGACCTAAACCCGCGGCTATCCTTACCTTTTCTATATCTTCAACAAGATCATTCGTCGTGTTCTCCTTAATTTCACAAAATGGCTTACTACGACCACACCCTCTCTGGTCTATAAAAATTATTTTATATTTTCTACGATTAAATAAATCAATATTTTCAAAGCGACTACAATCTCCCGGACCCCCGTGAATTATAAATATTGGTTCTCCACTTGGATTTCCAAACTCGTAATAATATATTTTATGAATAGAAGAAACTTGTATATGATGCGTTTCTCGTGGTTTATAACGTTTCCTTGTATTTCCTTTACGTTTTGATTTATTATATATTTTTTTTGATGTACGACCTCTGTTCTTTCGAGTCTCCATATAATATACATCTTTTTTATTTCAACATAATTTTTATAACCGATTAAATAAAGAATTAAACTCTCTAATTAACTCTTGCTTTGATATTGACATTGGACCAACAGTATTATCACAATTTTCATACTTTAAACAACATAATTTTTTATATGTTTCATCATTTAATATTTCAATATCATTAAACCTTATAAAATAGTGTGATTGTTCACTTTTGTTATCAATATTATTCGTTATTTTACCAGCATTAACTCCTACACGTCTAAATGATATATGTGCATTAGGAATATCTGTTTTCTTAACAAATTTATATCCATTAGGAATAATTTTTTCTTCAACATTTCGAATATTATCCCTCTTTTCCCATACTTGAAAAACACACGGAACATTATATGAATTACCATTCACTATAAATGAATCCTCTTTTACATCTTCTTCAATTATAAGATGAAAATTAAGAGGAAAACATCTCTTCATACTATTCTTCTTAAAACTTTTTGGTAATATAAACCCCAACGCATCACAATATTCACATGATTTTTTAATAAATTTTATAGCAAGAGATGATTGTCTTCCAAAAGGTGGATTACCTATAACAAAAATTCTTTTATATATATTTTTATCAGGAATTTCTAATTTCAAATAATCAGTTTTTATTATCTCGTTATGATGTGGTTCTATATCATAACACAACATAGAACATCCTATTCTACGCAAACTCTCTATAAACGCACCATTTCCAGCACTCGGTTCTATTATAACATCTTCTTTTGTTACATTTATATTATTAATAAACAAATCAACACACTCGTCTACTGTTGTTTTTGATGTATAATATTTATCAATCGTATCACGTTTTAGCCCAACATGTTGTTTTTTTTCTTTGATATTCATTATTATCTATTTATAATAATCAATTTATGATTAAATCATTTTTTTACTTTTCTTTGTTTTTTTGTGTTTATTTTTTCGCTTTCCACCAGACGAATTTGTTCTTTTTCGCTTTTTGCTTTTGTTCGGTTTTGTTGATTCATGTCCTTGACTACCTAAAGAACTTACAGGCGAATTATCCTTAAAAAATATATCTTTTGGTATATCATACTTTTTTTTTAAAGTTTTTCTGGTTAAGTCAATTAATTGACGACGAGGAATACTGTGTTCTAATGTGGTAGGAATGAAATTATAAATATTCATTAACTTCGTTATGTTTTCCTCTTTTATTTTTTTCTCTTTTCTTATTTCGTCACTAAGATTTTTCGCAGTAGATACAGAACCTAATGAACCACCTTTTCTGTTTCTATTCTTTTTTATTTTTTTATTAATAGATATTTTATTGTAAAACTTTAATAAACTGTTTGAAGTTCTTTTTCCCTTAAATTCTTCAAATGAACCACCTTTTTTAATTCCAACAATTGTAGGATATCCCCCTATAAACATATATCCTTTTACTCTTTCTATAACATCATCTTGAACATCTTTGTGAATAAAAGCAACAATCGTTTCATCATTTCTATATTTTCTTTCTAACATATTAGTAAATTTATTCCACGGGTCTTTTAACATATCACAATACATACATCCAGGCATGTGGAACGCAGCAACAATAGGTCTTTGCCCTATAGAATCTTTTAAAAAACCTTTATTATCTTCATCATGTGGTTCTACATTAATTATACGCACCATGTATATTTTATATCTATATTATATATTATCATGAAATTAACTTACAAAACAATGCTATATATTTTTATTTTTATTTTAGGATTGTATATTGTTTCAACAAGACCATGTTCAACATTTAAAGAAGCACTTACAAATCAAACAGACTGTCCTGACCTCCTTGTTCAAGTAGGTGCAAAACTTTATTTATATAATTCGAAAAAAGCCGAAGTGCCCGGAGTTAATCCAATAGAGTTTAGAAACCTTGAAGAATATGTTGAATTTATAGAATGGCAGAAAAAAAACGATATTATATGCCCTGTTCTTTATTTGCAGAAAATGTATGACCCACAGGGAAATAGCATGTATCGAATGCGTCCCAGTCCAACAGACCCACACAACGGAATACCACCCGTTCTATCAAACGAAAAAACAAGTAAACTTATTGACGCATCACGAAATGATCCACCATATAATACAAACAGTTATCCAGGATTTGACCCTATGAATCAACGTATTGGTATTCTTACTGATCTTGATAAATTACATGATTCTGGTCTTGCAAAATCAAATAATAGCAACGCTATGGATTACAATTGGAACGGGAAATAAATCACTACTATCTTGTATATTTACATAAATTACATATTTTAATATTTAATGTATTATATTAAATATTAAAGATACTTTAATACACCGAAAAGATATATATATATGAGCAACGTATATACTGTAGAATATGTATGGATTGGTGGGAAACAAGAACTTCGTTCTAAAATACGTGTTTTAAAAAAAAATATAGATTCAATAAATGATATACCATCATGGAACTATGATGGAAGTTCAACAAGTCAGGCATTTGGTAATGATTCTGAGGTAATTATTATACCACGAGCATTATTCCGTTCATCATATAATAATTATATACCATATTTATTTAATCAAAATCACATATTTGTATTGTGTGATACTTATAAAGTCGATGGAACCCCTCATCAAACTAATAAAAGAGAACTAGCTAATAATATTTTTAATCAAAAATTAGACGAGGAACCATGGTATGGTTTAGAACAAGAATATTTTATTATGTCAGAAAAAAACCCTTTTGACCATAGTTATATTCCATTAGGATACATGGGGGCTAAACAACAGGGTCAATACTACTGTTCTGTTGGTTCTGAAAACGCATTTGGACGGGTTGTTGCTGAAACACATATGAGACTGTGTTTAGATATTGGAATCAATATATCTGGAATTAATGCTGAAGTCGCACCAGGACAATGGGAATTCCAAGTTGGACCATGTGTTGGAATTGAAGCAGGTGACCACCTTTGGATGGCAAGATATATTCTTAAAAAAATAGCTGAATCATTTAACTATTCTATATGTTTTGAACCAAAACCACTTAAAGGAATTTGGAATGGTTCTGGGTGTCATACCAATTACAGCACCAAATTAATGAGAGAAGGAAACAAAAAAACAGGTGAACCAGGTATTAAATATATTAACGAAGCAATAAAAAAACTTTCATTATCACATGATAAACACATGTTACTTTATGGTTCAGATAATAAAAATCGCATGACTGGATTAAATGAAACAGCATCTTACAACATCTTCACATTTGGTATCGCAAATAGAGGTGCTTCTGTTAGAATTGGAAATGAAACGTACAATAATAAACAAGGATATTTTGAAGATAGACGTCCTAGTTCCAATTGTGATCCGTATCTTGTTACGTCAGCCATTTTTAAAACAACATTACTAGACTAACAGCACTATATATATTAAACAAACCCATTTAAATAAAACACAATAATAATACATATAATGTTTTATACATGCGTTATTTTATTTTCGACTCTTTTTATCTCGTCTGCTCGCGTTATTCAACTAAATGAGACAAACGATCACTGGTCACTTTTTCAACGATTTGTTAATGTTCATAACAAAAATTATAATTCTGATGAGGAATTTCAACATAGGTTTGGTTTGTTCCGCGATAATGTTGAATACGCAATCACACATAACGAAAAAGGACTTCCATATAAATTGGGTGTCACCAAGTTTGCTGACATGAATGTTAATGAGTTTATTAAATTTAATGGGTTTGGTTCTGGACAACATTTGGGGGGGCCATTTTCTAAAAAATGCCAATCTTATAAACCATCTGGAACTTCGTCTGTTCCAAGTGAATATGATTGGCGTAGCCACAACGCGGTAACACCCGTCAAAGATCAGGGACAGTGCGGTTCATGTTGGTCATTTAGTGCGACGGGTGCCATGGAAGGCGCGTGGTCGATACAATCAAGTAATCTTATTAGCCTATCCGAACAACAACTCGTTGATTGCTCAAAATCTTACGGTAATCATGGTTGCTATGGAGGACTAATGGACGGTGCTTTTAATTATGCCATGGATAATGGAATGTGTAGTGAGGACTCATATCCATATACTGCATCCGGTGGAGAGTGTGAAAGTTGTAACACAATTGTTACAATTAGTCAGTGCATGGACGTTACGGCGAATAATCAAGTTGACCTAAAGGGAGCTGTTTCAAGAGGACCTGTGTCTATCGCGATTGAAGCAGATACACGTGAATTTCAACTTTATACAGGTGGTGTTCTTACAGGAGATGCTTGCGGAACAAACCTTGACCATGGTGTTCTTATTGTAGGATACGGTGAGGGTGGAACAACACATAACGAACCTCCTTATTGGATCGTAAAAAACAGCTGGGGGCCTAGTTGGGGAGATGATGGATATATTCTTATTGAACGAAGTGATTCCACTAATGATCCTGGAGTATGTGGAATCGCTATGCAGCCTTCATTTCCTATTGTTTAACTTTCTTTTTATTTCCAGATTTTTCTATTCCATAATTTGATGCAACACCAAAAGAAATACTCATTCCTCCACCAAAACCAAAACCATAAATAACTCTCTGAAACGCCTCAAGAGCAGTCTCTTTAATAAATTTCTTCATAAATATTATTATAAAAATAATATTTATTTCTAATATTTAATTTTTTAAATTACTTAAACTTTTTCTTGATGAGTACCATAATTTCCATCATGTCCCTTAAATCCCTCTTCTTCTTCTCCAGATTCTTTTTTAGATTCTTTCTTTTTAGTCTCTTCTTTTATAAACGCACCAGCACCAAGAAATCCAAATACCATAAGAAGAATTAACATAGTAATTATAATTGGGAATAAAAGAAGAACCCATCCAGCTGTTTGATAATTATATTTACACAAAAAATAAAATATACTTCCTATTACAAATATTTGGAATAAATGCATAAATAAATTAGATGATAATGCTATACCACCATTTTCGGTATTAACGAAATAAGCATTTGTAAAGAAAAATGATGTTCCTACACTCATAAATGCTAAACCAAGGTATATAATAAGTTGTGGGCAGCGTGACACACTATCCAAAAAATCTCCCATTTTAATACATAATACAGATATTTTATTTATATAGATATGGAGTCTAAAACTTTATTTATGAAAAAATTCCAGAAGATTTTTGTTCTCCATCTGTTACTGTATTTAAAACACCACTCAACGCTTGTTTAAATGTATGCAAATCATTAACCTGTTTCATAAGCATGTAAGCTTTATGTCCTTTAAATTCAGTCATGTTAGAAATAAGTCCTATTATATTCTTATCTGCTAAATCTTCAAGTTCATACACAATATCTTCATATGTATCTTTATAAGACCCTTTTTGGATATATTCGTCCATTTTTGTATTCTCTTTTTTAAGATTTCCAAGAACTTTTTCAGCCAGGTCTACTCTTGCTATTTTATCATCTTCTTTTATATTTGATACAAATCCTTCACTCATTCTATCTTGATAAAAATGGTAAGCTCTTACATAAAACAATTCGTACATCATATATAAAAATATTATCACTAATATGACAATTGTTAAATTATAATAACTACCCATACCTGATAAACTCTCTTTAAAATTTTCAAACATATTAATATATCCACATATTAAATATTAAATATTTATTACAAATTTAAATATTTAATTTACAACTTTTACACCGTATTATGTATTACTTAATCAGTATTTAACCAAGACGAGTACCACCACGGGAACCACGGCTATACTTTACCTGTGTAACACCTTGACCACAATCGTCATCGGCAGAACATTTGGCGCGACTACAAGCAACACCCTTGGGGACACGGGGATAATACATACTAAAGGTGGGCATTCCTCTCTTGCGTTCTCCACCACAACGATCGGTGCTATTTACAAGGGATGCAACATTACGAGCTCTCTTTGTTCCATTTAAAAGGACCATTATATATAATACTAAATAAAAAATATTTACAAAATGGTTTAAAACCATAATTATAATATACTTATAATTATGACAGAACAAATAAAGATTAATGACGATGATATTGAAAAATGCGATGGTCAACTTATTTTTAATCCCTACAATAATTTAAATG
>VMHT01215945.1_pt1 | contig 14159 bp, 15 predicted proteins | sample 4693611 | NCBI WGS metagenome assembly VMHT01 (sample SAMN12280063, study PRJNA550983) | marine metagenome | isolation source: seawater sampled from same location over 5 years 0.02-0.2 micron viral filtrate | place: USA: collected off the coast of southern California halfway between the port... ... | reverse complement strand
GTAGCACGTCCATACATAACAGCCTCCGCATCCTTACCATACTTTTTGACAAGATCACGTTTGTTATCTTTCATTTTCATAATAATATCTTCCCTTTTATTAAGTTCAGATTTAGTAAGTTTGCGTTCGTTCATTTTATTTTGCTTTATCTTCTGCAATAGATGCTTTACGATATTCACTAATTAATTTTTTAAAGGCACCTAAAGCTTTTCTAGCACGACCATGAGCTGCTTTTGATTTACCTCCATGTTCTAATGTAAATGTTTCGTAAATATTGTCTAATTGTTCTTTTAATTCTTGTGTATTCATCTTTATAAATTTTATTATTTAATAACTATTAAATTATCCCGGCTAATTTTTTAAACCTAGATAATGATTCATCTAATCCTTCTTTTTTAAGATCTTCTTTTTCATCTTTCATACCATCTTTATATCCTTCTTCTTCAGCATCAGTTCTTGCATCTTCTGTTACTTCAATTTCTTCATTAGTTTCAGCAACAACATGAGCTCTAGTATAATATGTAATTGTATTTCCGATTTGATCCATTAATTTTTCATCTCCCATACCTTCAGCTTTTTCTTGGGCTTTAGTTAAAAGACCTAATATAGCAGCTGTATCAGCAGATTCACCTGGGATTTCAGATTTAACTTCAATGTCTGATTCTTTAGATACATCATCAACATCAATTTCATCTTCTACATCTACATTAATGTCTTCTTCATTTTCAACATCAACGTTAATATCGTCTTCTACAGCTTCATCTACAATGTCTCCTTCATTAACATCATCCTTAAAATCTTTTTTAAGTTTAGCTAATTTTTCTTCATTGTCTTTAATATCTTTTTCAAGATTTTTAATATGGTCTCTATCATCACGGATAGCACCTTCCATACGTTTTTGTTCTTCTTTATTACCTTTTTTAGAATCTTCAGCTTCAGATAGAAACTGAGATTTGATAATTTCTTTTAATTCCGATTTTTTCATTTTATTATTATTTAGTTGGGGTTTTATTTATAAATATATTAAGATTTTTTCTGATACGTTCCTTTTTGATATTTTGCGGATTTTGTATTACCCACAAATTGTTTTCCTTTCTTACTGCCACGTACTTTTTTAGCAACTGTAGCTTTTCTTTCTGCTTTTGTTAAAGATTGTGCCTTTTTCTTTGGTAAACATCTAGTAGTTGCTTTACCTTTTTTCATAGTACCACAATCACCTGCTATATTACCAGATGTGTTAATTCGTACCCAGTTTTCTTTTTTAAACCAATCACGTAGTGATTCTTTTACTATTTCGCGTACTCTTTCTTCTGTTATCATGATATTGTTCCTGCTATGTCCTTAATTAATGTAGCTATATCTTTTCCTTTTAACGCAGCTTTTAAACCACTAATACTACTAGCTGCTACATTTGATTTTTTTAAAGCAGAAAATGCTTCTGTACCTGCTTTAGCTCCTAGACCTAATAGTAATAAAGCAAATAAACTATCAGTTATAATAGATTTTGTTTTTGCATTTTTAGTAAATACCCCAACTACACGTGCAATTGGGCCTTTAAAGTCTTGTTCTAATTTATGGGTAAAATTATATATTTTTTTAGCTGCTTCTTCTCCCTTACCAAAATTATATTTTTTAAATAATTTAGCAGTATATTTAGCCATAATATTAACTAATGTATTTCCAGCTAAAACATAAGAAAGAATAGAAATGGGATCAACTGCTTCATTTAATTCATCTTTTTTATCCTCTAATTTATCTTCAATAGCGTTTGCTAATTCATCACCCAAGGCATCCAATTCATTCTCATAAATAGGTTTTGAGAAAAATTCTTGTATTTGTTGAAGATCCTTCATATTATCCTTTCATTTGACCTTTACATACTTTAACAGCACGACCATTTAAATAAGCAGATGATTTTTCACCAGCTGCCATTCTTTTTTTTCTATATGCTTTACCTTTAGCACAAAGTTCTTCATTTAAATTTTTTCCTAATTCAATGGTTTCTTTGATATCTTTTATTGCTTCTTTTAAACTACCTAATTGTTCAATTGCTCTAGTAAGATCTCGTTTTGCTTCATCTTCACTAACACCTCTATACTTAGCTATACTTTTAATAGCACGCAAAGCAATACGTTTTTCTTCAGTTGAAGCACTTTCAGATATTGCTTGATCATAAGTCATTTCTTTTCTACCTGATAGTTTAGCTATTGCTTTATCAATACGATTTAATTTACTACCATATTCATCAGCAATTGGCCCACCTTCTGGTTCAGCTTCTTGCTCCATATCACGCATTAGTTGGGCTCTTTGTTTTAATAAAGATCTCATTTTAGTATCATTACTATTACCACTATAAGCTTTTTTAACAGCATCACCATATTCTTTACCAAAATCTGATTTTTGATTTTTAGCAGCATCTTTAGCAGCTCTCATTTTTACAAGGATTGGATCATTAATATCCATCTCATTAATTGGAAAATCTGCTACATTAAATTGAAATTTTATTTTTGGGTAATAATATCTTTCACCCGGGTCTTCTTCATAATAATTAGAATCTGAAGTTACTTCAAATCCATTACTTTCAACCCATTTTAAAGCTTTATTCCAATCTTCATCAGGCAATTCATATGATCTAAATGAAATGCTCCCATATCCTTTATCTTTTAAGGGGTCTGAATCTGGTCTGTCACCACCATACATTCCCATACTAACATAAGGACTATATCTTGATAAGATTTTTTTAATATCAGTAGTTAAATCTTTTGCTTTATTATCGTATTCACCATACTCATTTACTTGTGATTCGTTCAAATAACGATCTCGATTCCATTTGGTAATGTTAAAATTATCCATTAGTTTTATTTATAAATATATAAAAATATGTTATCTTTTAAGACTATTTAAATAACCAATAGTTTTCTCTAATCCTTCTAAAACTTTTTCTTTATTAGGAGCTCCACTCCATTTTTCAAGATCTCCTTGTTCTGAAATAAAAGAATTATTTGATATAGATAGTTCTGATTCTATAAAAGATTTAAATTCATTAATCCAATTATCTATTTCAGAATTAATAATTTTAGATTCATATATTTCATATAAACCCGATGTTTTAAGATGATGTTCAAATTCAACAACACAATTGAAACACTTTTTATGAATGTTATAATAAGGTTTATCTATATCAGAATGCATTTTAGCCCCACAATTAGGACAAAATAGAGGCATAATATGAGCCTTTTTAGCTTTATCTAATTTAGTAATATTTTGTTTAATACCTTCTTTAATAGTCCATTTACGACCATCTTCTTCCCATACATCACCTTCTTTATAATCTTTTTCTTGTTTACTATATCCTACACTTTGACCTACTTTATCTCCATGCTTACCTTGAATAAGATTACGCATTCGATTTACATCTCTTTCTGTAAACTGTTTATTTAAACCTTGAACTTTACTCATATAACTAATTTATTTAAAGCTTGGATAATAATTTGAACTCCTTCATTAGATAAATTACCTCCACTATGCCATTGTTTTAATTGATTTGCTAATTGATTAGCATCTACCTGTTTTGGGGTATCACCTGAAAAGGGTTTTGGTGGGTTATTACTTCTAGTTCTTGGAGATCCACCTTTATACCCCCCAGATAATGTATTTAATTTACTCATAATCCTAATGCTTTTAACTGGTTAATTGTATCTTCAGCAGAAGTATGTAATATTCCAATCCCTCCAGCTTTAATCCATTGTTCTATATTTGATTTTCTATCATCAATTAAAATATGATTAGGTTCAGCATAATTTTTTTTATTATAAGCTTGTGCTAGAGTTAATTTAATTCCAGGAAGATTATTTCTAACCCATAGCCTTTTTCCTAATCTTGAGGTTTCAGACCTTGAGGGAGATGAAAGTAATTCTACATCATAATCTTTAATATAATTCCAGTAATTTTTACCATCTTCCATCCAAGGCATTCCTACCCAAAAAGCAACCCCTTCAGCATCAGCTAATTCCCAAAATTTGTCTTTACCAAACTTTTTTTCATATTCTGAAGGCATCATACCTGCATATTTTTTATAACGATTGTTGAAGTCAGTAATAACTCCATCCATATCTGAGTATATTTTATATTCCATAGGGGGTGAAGATACAACCTCTTCTTCAGATATCAAAACTTCTTCAGCAATTTCTCTAGCAAATTGATTTAAACCAAATGGATCTTTACCTAACTTATCATCAAAACCATGTTTATGTTTATAAGGTTTTACTTCATTTAATGGGGTATTATCATTTCCACATTTATGACATACAAATAAATCATTACCACCTTCTACTATTTTCCAACTCCAACCACACTTATCACATTCAATTTTATTACCTACAATTGCTTCATTTAGGCTATCAGTCCAATTTCTAAATGTCATTGTGCCCTTTAAATTAGCTTCAGCTTCAATATCATTTAAATTATCATCTTCTTGTGTGTTTGTAGTTTGAATGTTACCTAATCTATCTTCTAAATATTGAATATGATGTATCATTTCATGTGCATAACTACGCGCTATATCTTTAGGATGTCTACCTTCGGTATACAATACTATAGTTTGAGTATTTGGGTCATAATACGCTGTTTTACCGAAAAAATCACGGGCATTTTTATTATCTCCATTAATAAATTCTAAATTAGGTAAAGGTTCTATATTCATTCCTTTATCTAACATATGTTGAGTTAATTGAGCTAGTTTTTCAATAAGATTAATATCTTTAGTATATGAAGCATTTTCATTAAGAGCAATAACAGGTGTAGAGGTTTTAAAATCTTTCTTACGCATTACTGTTTTAGCATACATTTCAATATCATCATCAGTTACATTTATAGCAAAAGGTATATTAATATTATTATTAAAATCTTTAACAACAGCATTAAAATCATCATCTACTTTAGATAAAGGTTTACCATGTTTTTTATGTAAACGTTTAAACATTCCTACTAATTCAGGTACTGATATGGGTTTTATATTTCTTTCATCATTTACTCTATCTAAAAAATGTTTTGTAAATTCAATATCAATTCCTAATTTATTGAATAATTTATCAGCATATTTTTCAATTGAATCTAATTGAGGTTTTGTTATATTTTCTTTAATTACAGGTCTCAATATATTAAATACTTCTTCTTTTTCTTTATCTGTTAATTCATCAGGAAGATAAGGAGAAAGTTTATCAGAGGAAATTTTAGATGCTTTTCTAGCATTAGTACCACTCATACCCTTATCAGGTGTTGTTTGTACTTTTACTTCCATATTAGAATAAGCTGATTCTATATTTTTTGTTCTATTAGCAATATCATCTAAATCATCTTGTCTGCCTTCTCTCCCACCAATAATAAAATATACTTTATCATCTGGGTTGTTTTTACCTAAACGTATAATATCTCCAATTGGTAATTTAGATGGTTCTATTTTTACTTTCATTGGTAAATATTTTGTAAATATATCCCAAATTAAAAGTGATTCAGTTTGGCCAATACCATCACGTTCTTTACCCCCAACATAAATAATAAACTCATCTATTTCAGGGTGTGCATCTAAAGCTCTTTTAACTACTTCTAAATGACCTTTTGTTGGTGGTTTAAACCCACCTCCATATGCTGCAATTGTTTTACCCATTAATAAATGATTTTAATTTTGCCTGAGCTTCTTCAGCTGAAACTGAATTATCAATAACATTTTTAACACCATCATCTGCTAATAATGCTTTAATTTGAGCATTAATTTCAGCTTTTCTTTTATCAGATCTTGCTTGTGCTTTAGCATCTTTTGGTTTTGTGCCTTGTGGTTTGAATGGTTTTAGATATTTATCAACTATATCTTCTAAATTATCTAATTTTTCATCTTTTAATAAGTTAGAAACAGATACAAAATTATCACCAAATGAATTTTTATAAGTGTCATAATTTTGAGTAACATCATTCCATGTACGCATTACAATTGCGGGTGCTAAACTTCTATCTTCACCCCCAGATTTATCAAATCTATCTTGATTTTGTTTTAATGAACGTTCTAAATCTGTGTAAACATAAAGCATAAACACTTCGTATCCTGCATTTTCTAATTCATCTTTTAATTTAAGAGTAGCACGGCTAGATGCCCCTGTTCCATCTAATATAAATGATTCTCTATTAGCAATTGCTTTAGGTAAATCTTCATCCTTTAATTTTGAAGCTGCTTGTCTCATTAGTTTAGCAGCTTCACTTCTTTCTTCAGGTGTTGCATTTTTTAAATCTAAGCTAACTCCTGCTTTTTTTAATAAAGGTACAAAATCTAAATCTAAATTATAAGTAGTTAAACCTGATAAATCTAAACCACGCAATATATAGCCTTTACCTGCTCCTGGAGCACCTGCTAATATAATAGCTTTTGGTTTATCAACTGCTTCTTTTAATAATTGAATTAATGAAATCATAAATTGAGTATTTTGTTATAAATATCACAATTTTCTTTTAACTTGCGTTCTGAATTCAGTAAATATAGGTTTATGTTTTGGATTTTCTAAATCAAATAAAGTTTTAACTGTATTAAATATAGAAATATTTTCTTCTTGAGTACGAGAAGATTCATACATTTCCCAATTTTTTCCTTTTAAGCGTTTACCAGTTTTATCAGCTCCTCTTGATTTTGATTTTAACCATAATACACCTACACGATCAGCTGTTTTACCATAACATTCTTCATAACATTTAGCATAAATAGCTCCTTGTAAATCATAAGTAGTTTGTAAATTATTTGAAGTTTTAAAATCAATAACCCATAATTCTTTTTTTCCATCAATCTCCATTTCACAAATCATATCACAAGTACCTGCTACTTTTAACTCATCTGAAAATAAATGTACTTCTGTTTCAATTAATGTAGGATTATACTCTTCCCAAAAATCAACAAAACGTAAAAACATTTGCCATACATCTGGGTTGTACATAGGTTGACCATTGGTTAAAAAATTTAATTCTTTACCATTTAAATAGTCTTCAATCATTTCATGTACTTGTGTACCTTCTTCTCCTGCTTTTCTAACAATATATTCTGCAGAATACCCTACTTTTTTAAGCCAATCTTCAAAAAATTTACCTTTAGGGTATGTTCCTAAAACATATGTAATTGAAGGATAATATTCACCATTACGTCTATAATAACGTGAATCTGGAAGAGTGATTTGTTTAGAGTCTTCTGAAATTTCTAGAATTCTATTATAAGACTTTTTAATTTTTCTTTTACTCATACTAATGATAGCTTTTTTTCCATTAAGGTGTATTGTGTTAGAGGAATGGATTTTTGAATTAAATGAGTGAATTGAGTAAATCCCATTTCACTAGGGTCTTTCCCTTCAAGTTCAACAAGATGAACTTCCTTACCTTCATTAATAAATCTTTCAGCAAATTTAAGTGATTTTCTTAATGCGTCATTGTCTAATGCTATATATATTTTTTCTACTGTTGATGTTACTATTTTTTTCATTAAGTTAGATTGTATGTTATTACCTAACAATGGAATTGCATTTCTTTTAATAGCTATAGCGTCAAAGGGTCCTTCGCATAGTATTAATGGTAATTTCCAATTTATAAATAATTCAAATGGAATTATATCACGGGATGTTTCTGGGTTACGATATTTTATATATGGTTCTTTTTCAAATGAACGACCTGTAAAATAATTTAAACTACCATTTTCATCATATGATGGAATAATAACCATTTTTGAATATCTTCCAGAAGTGCAGTATCCTATATTATATTTTTCAATATCATCCTTTGTAATACCCCTGCTTTTTAAATAAAAGGCTGCTTGTCTTCCTTCTATATCTGAAGAGGAAATATCTTGAAATTTTTTAAATTCTTCAGGTAATTTTAATGTTTTTGATGATACAATAACTTTATGTTCTTGTTCGTTTCCTATTAATTTATATAATTCAGTAAAATTTTCAGGGGAGGCTTTTACCTGTTTAAATAAAGAAGATATTCTAGTACCTTTTTTATTGCAAACCCAGCAATGCCAAGGATTATACCCTTTTTTATTTTCTGAAAAATTAATTTCTAGTTTAGGTTTATGGTGGTTGCAGTACGGACAATTGTGGGCTTGATTGCCCCTAGCTGTTCGTTTACCCGCACCAATAACGGAATTTACTAAATTTACTAATAGTTCATTTACCATGAGTAGCAATATACATAACTTATTTAGGGAATCAACGTTTAGTTAAAATCCTTAGTAAAAAACTTTCCTAAAATGTTATCATTAAAAAACTCATCAGGTTTTTCTAAAACTTGATATACCATCTGGAATTTTACTTCATAGTAAGTTAATAACTTTTTAGAGGGGGCACACATAATAATTTGTCTTTCAAAATTATCTTTAGATTCTACTTCATATAATTCTTTTAAATATTTATTAGAACCCCAATAAGTTTTCCAATTAGATTCTTTAACTGCTAATTTATAAGAAGGTCTACGACCTACAACACCTTCATATTCTTTTAATTCTTTTTTACCTAGCTTTACTTTAGAAGTATTTTGTAAAATTTTTTTACCTATATAAGATTTTTTAGTAGGTAAATGAATTATTCTATATACAAATCCATAAGTTTCATCTGGGAAGTCTGAAATGTTTAACATTTCTTTTTGTTGGTAAATCCAATTTATCATATGTCGAAGTTTACAATAACTGTAGTATCCGTAAATTGGGATACAGGGAGGGGAAATGATAATTTTCCTACTGCTACTAATTGTTTTGCCTCATTATATAATCCTACACAAGTAATGTATGGTTCAAAAAATGAAGCAGAAACAAAAGGATAATATTCTTGGTTAGAAGCTCCTTCTATTGAGGATGTTAATAATGAGGGATTAGTAGAAAAGCCAAATTCATTTTCTAATATAGAACATTTATATTGTTGTTCATAAATTGTTAAAGAAGATGAAAAATTAAAAACACAATTTTCAATTAAAGCTGGATTTTGGCGAATTTCATTTCCTATAGATGCTACTGAAGATGGAGTATTTGAGGTTAATACAGCTAAACCATGAGGATAAAATATTTGACCAACTATACTATCAGATCCACTTATTATATTACCTTCACCATCATCTGTTAAAGATAACCCATCTGGAAAATTTGATGATGTTAAATAAAATTCAAAGGTATTTGGGATTATTTTTTCACCATATAATTTAGTGGGAATAGCAAGTGTAGTAATTGAATTACCACTTCCTGTTGGAAAGTTTCTTTCTTGTATTAATGAAGATTGTAGATAATTTTCATATAAAGGAGATTCAATTGAACCTATAGATCTATCATCTTCTCTTGTAACCCCTGGGAGTATACTACCAGTATTTACAGTATCTCCTTTACTAGATGATATATAATTTTTATAATATAATTGTTTTGCACTATTATAAATAGAATTCATCGAAGATGAATATACAAACCCAGATTGGAGATTACTTGAGGAAGAATAATTAACATTACGACCAGCAAATATATTAATACCTACTGTAGAGCCTGTTAAAGCACTACCTGTAATACTAAAGCCTTTATCGGCTGTAAATGGCGTTATAGTAACGTCCTTTGTTGTGAATTGTTTCCAAGCACTCATTCATTAGAAGTCTAACTTGATCCTTACAAGTAATTCTTTAGTAAAGTCTTTTAATAATGGTCTAGATAGTTTAGCAACTGCTACTAATTCTTGATCATTATTATATAAACCTACTGTTGTAATATATACTTGGGGATCATTAATAAAAGAATTATATAATACAGCTCCATCTGATCCTGATATAAAGGATGGGTTAGTTGAATAATTAAAGTTTTGACTTCTTGCTCTACAGAAAATAAAATCAGAAGATAAATTTTCTTGTGAATTTAAAGTCCAACCAGCTGGGGAAGCTGCTAATCCTCCTTTATTTAAGTCTGCAAATAATTTTGCTGGATTATTTTGTTGTGAATTTGTAGTTCTATTAGTATCTAAATCTACACCACCATCAATAAATCTACCATCTAAAGCTTCTCCATTTAATAATAAAGTACCAATGTCTGGTAGAAACCATCCATAAGATCCTGATGATAAAGACCAACCATTTTCATTAACAGAAGTATCAACATTACCTGCTGAACCTGATACTAAATTATAAATTCTACCAGCTTCTGTAAATACTGCTGCTCCTCCTTGTCTACTATCATCTGTAAGGTATAAGGTTTGGGTTGATCCTGATATAGCTAATGACATAACCCCAGGTAATAATTCTTCTTTAAATCCTGATCTTTCTATTGGAATAGCATAAAAATAAGATGATGATTGATTACCAAATACAAATGAAGATTCTTCATCTCCTAAAATTAAATTTCTATATTGGCCATAATTAGTTCTTGTTGGTGATAACCCATCAACATTAGGATTATATAGTAAACTACCACTTCCATCTGCATCACAATAAGCTATAGCAAACTGAACTGAACCTGTTGCTTCTGCAGATCCATACACATTATAATAAAATTGGCCAGTTGAACTAGCTACTTGTACTGATGATGTAAAAAATGCTGTTAAGGTTGGTTGATTATTTTCCCATACAGTACTAGTTACATTTTCATTGCTTATAATTAAATCTTCTGAATTAATTGGAGAAAATGTTGCGATGTTATTTGTATTAGCTATTGCCATGTCTTTTTATATTTATGTTCTTGTAATTTGAATTGGAATCTGAACTCTTGCACCTGAATCCATTCCTACTATTGTAAGTGTACTATAAAGAATACTTGTTGAATTACCACCTTGACCATATAAAGTATTAACACCTGTTGCGGTTAATAAACAACTAGAACCTATTACAGTTCTAGATACATTAGTACCATTTGTTATAATATTTTGATTATTTAAAGCATTTGCGGCATCAGTACTAATACCTTGACCAACAACACCATCTACAGAAGCAAATTGTCTTACATCACTTACAGTAAATGAATAGCCTGAAGATTCTGCTACTGAGTTATTACCTAATTAATTAAAGGTTTGAGGTGTTACTGTTGTAGTACCCGTTTGTTTAAGTGAAACAACTGATATACCACCTGCACCTACTACAGGCATTTTAGCTGTATCTCTTGGAAGAGTTACTAACTTATATTTCATCATTTGAGTTTCATCAGGAAAAGCTTCTAATAAAGGCATATTTTGAATAGCTTCACCATAATAAGCTGAACCTGAAGGGTTAGATGGATTATACAAGGTATAATCAATTTCATCATCTGATAAAGCAAATGATCTTATATTAAAAGAACCATCTCCTCTTGCTAAAAGCTCTCTTCCTTTTGTTGTTAGGATAGCATCTACTGTTACTACCTGATTATTTAAATATCCCATTGTATTGTGTTATTTTAATTATAAATATATGTTTTTTATTTTTCTAATCCAAGTTATATTATTCTTGTGGCATTCTTTTAGTATCATTATCTTCATCTGCTCTAAAGACGTTTTTAGCACTTAAATTATTTATTATAGATTGAACGTTTCTTTTTTGTTGTGATGTAAAATCATCAGGGATTAAATATCCTGAAGGGGATAATGTTTTTATTCCTTCTGATCCTGTTGGTGGTAATTGATATATAATTACACGATCATCAGCATTAACCCTTTTTCTAAGAGTAAAACTATAAATCTGACCATCAGGTATTGGAAATTCTAAATTTCTTGGGTCTGGGGTTACTTTTACTTTATCAAATATATGAGCAGAAGATGTTACATATTGTAAAGTAGCGAAAGTGGATTCGAATATTAACATCATCCCTAACATACTATCCGAGTTTTTACCATTTGGAGGATATTGTTGATTTTCATATTCATCATTAGGACCATCATCTGTAATTGTAAAAATTTGAGTTAAATCAATACCATCTCTAGCATTTAAACCATTACTATTATAATCTACTCTAATTTCATCTCCTTTTTCAAATATTATAGGTTGTTGGAAATTTTCATAAGAAGTAACATTATTATCATTATTATCTGTAGTATTTAAAAAATCCTGATAGATATAACTATTATTTGAATTAGTAAGTTTATTTTTTAATTGTATTTCTGTTGGAGAATTACCTGTATTTTTTATGGCATTAGGTATTCCTGGGGTTAAAATATTAGCAGAGGATGTTGCATAAATACTTCTAGAAACATATTGGTTATATGAATTAACCATAGCTAATCCTCTACCCCCAAAACAAATTTGATTTCCTAATGATACACTACCACTAAAACCTAAACTTGATGACATTACTAGTGCACCTCCCATTAAATATAATGATGAGTCTGTACTTCCTGTCAATAGACTAAATAACGATGATGATGGAATGGTAAGAACACCACCTAAATTAGATGAATAATAAGATGCTGATGGGTCGGTTGAAGTATTTCCTTGTATATCTTGAGGATCTAAACCATAAAGAGTAGACCAACTTGAAGATACAAAACTTTGGGTTAAAGTATATTGATTTCTTTGCCATTGGTTAGTAATCTTTGTTTGATATTCTAAAGCTCCTTGGTATATTTTACTTTCACCTACCTTAAGTGAAGTGTAGTTTATAGATACAGATCCTGATTTACTAACTTTACCTTGATTATAAGCTACTAAAGCTTTTCTATCAACTTCAAATGTACTTTTAACTTCTGTTAAGTTATTACCACTACCATCAAGTTTATAAGTTTTAGGTGAAGTAGGAGCACTATTTCCTGTTATGTCTTCTAAAGGACATTCAATTAATTGGTCAATTCTAAAAGTATAAGTATCATATAATTCAGAATTTTCTTTTGATGTTTTAAAATGGGCAAAATAAATTGGGTGGGATGATACTGTACCAACCTTTGTTCCTATAGAAGGCATAGTACCTGGTACTGAATCTCCTCCATATACCGGAGAAGTTCCTAAAAGAACATTTTCATCAATAGATTTATTATGTACTAAAATTTCATTAGCATAAAAATTATGATTATTACTAACACTTAATAAATTATATACTGTATGAGTTTCATTTTGAGTTGTAGTTGATGTTAAAATTACATCATTTCCATTTATATCTTGACATACATCTGATGTTTCTAAATTTGAAGCTATAGTCCATCCTTTTTCTTTTACAAAAAATGGATGTTCTTCTGTAGTATTAATAACAACCCCATTATTAAATGTTAAAGTAAGGATTGATTCAACTTCATGAGATGATATATTTCCTACTATACCTTCTTCATTAATATTGATAGTTTCATTATATGTTAATACACTTTCACCAGCTATTATATCTTCGATATTTTTAATACTATTGTCAGCCATTGATATTTGAGTCCCAGCTGTAAAACAAAATATAGTAGTGGTTAATTCTTGTTCTGATCCTGAAATTATACTACCAGATAATTCCCCATTTAAATATGTAATTTGACTGCCCGAAGGGGTAAATGTATTATAGTTAGCACTTTGTAATTTACTTCCCAAATATCTTGAGGTAATTGAGGATTTTTGGGTATAAAAACTATCAGGAATTTGAGCTTTTAGAGCTGAGGATGAAATTATAGGTTCTATATTTGAAGGTATAGGACCATTATCATACTCTACTACTTGTAAATAAGTATTATCTACACTTTCAGTAACATTATTTATTAAAGGATTAAAAGAAGTATTATAAAATTGAGCAAATGGGGGTTGTTGAGGGAAAAAGTTAACATATTGTAATTGTTGGGATCCCGATGGTGTATACATCCCTATAAGTGAGGTATTATTTGTAGACCCACTTAAAGGTCTAGAATTGATTGGATCGTATTGATACCCTACATAATCTCCATCAAAGGAGAATTGATTTGATAATAAATTTTGAACATTATTTAATGATTGAACAAATTCCATACCACTAAAACCATAATTATCTCTTAAAACAGGTTCTCCTGATTGGGATTTGAATATATCAAAATCAAATGTAACATTTTTATTTGCTAAAGTATTTGTATTATCAATTTCATTACCAAATTCATCATAACTAATAGGATTAAATACTAAACCATAAGGGGCATAATACCCACTATCTCCAAATGACCCTGTCCATGTTAATCCTTGTAAAAATAAACTACCACTTCCTGGGAATACTC
>VMHT01164284.1_pt1 | contig 14159 bp, 6 predicted proteins | sample 4693611 | NCBI WGS metagenome assembly VMHT01 (sample SAMN12280063, study PRJNA550983) | marine metagenome | isolation source: seawater sampled from same location over 5 years 0.02-0.2 micron viral filtrate | place: USA: collected off the coast of southern California halfway between the port... ... | reverse complement strand
TATTAACAGCACCTATAGATGCTTGAGTAGTGTTTCTGACATTTATAGAGTTTTTAAACACTTCTATGAAATGAGTGTTCTTGTTGTACCCCATAGCGTGTTGCCACGATAGTCTAATCACATTTTCCAAACTTTGTGTGGCTAATAAATTAAACGGAGAGTTAGGTACCGGCGATAACCCTGTAAGGCTGCTTGTAGATTGATCCCTACTTACCGAAGAGCCATCATCTTCTTCTTTAGAAATTAAGTACGCATCATTAGAGTGTTCCTCTGCAGTAAGTGTCACTAAGCCGTCTGTCATGAAATTTAAGTTTGTAATTCTAAATTGTTTAGAGTCCCAGCCAAATCTAGGGTATGTGAATGAGAATATCTCACCCGCAAGAAGGTTGACGCCTGAAGGTCTTAACTTCATCTGTATCTCTAAACCATTTCTTGACTCTTGCAAAAATTGTTGTATATTTACACGAGCATTATAATAATTTGTAATTGAAGGGGTATCAAAACTACCTTTTTTGGGAACCCCATTGTCTTGTTTCAAGTACACAGAGTTAAAAAATGAAATAGATCTAGGTTCAAAATTATTAGCAGGATCTATTATATTTGCAGATATGCTATTATATGTTTTCTTACTGCCCTTGTCAGTTAGCTTTATCTGTCCTACAATATCGCTTTCTGTTATTTGCTCTTCTGCTAAGAACGATCCAGACTGTCTTTTAATCTGTAATTGATACTTACCACTGCTATATCTAAGAACACCATTGAATTGTTCTAACATACCATTTATATTGTCAAAAACAGTATTTCCTGTATCAATGGTTTGGTTAAACTGATGCCTAGTAACATTTCGTTGTGCATGAGCATCCCACCCTATATATCTCCAATACTTTATGTTATCAGAATCATACAAGCTATATCCAGAGGCAGAGACACCTCCAGATATATCTTTAGCTTTGATTATGGGATTACCATCAGAAGCCCTACCAGCTACTCCGATATCAACCGAAACAGTAGCAGGACCTGAAGTACCTCCTGATCTCTGTAAACCAAGATAGTTAAGATTATTAAGGGCAGAAAGGTCAGAAACCGTCCCGGTTAGATATGTAATTTTCAAAGAGCTCGAAGTAGCCGTATGATCCCACAAGATAGTATTAGCAAGGTAGCTTCTGTAGTCTGTCCATTTTGATATTAACTTTCCAATACAGTCTGTAAACACTATTTCTTTATATGCTGTTCCATCAATATCAAAAGAAGAAGATACTGATTTAACCGTACCCTGCCACAATAACAGTGTTCCAGGCCGGTATTCATATATGCTTCCTACGTTTGGAGCTTGAGCAACAGGAACTATTAGGGAAATGTCAGATCTAGTATCACAGCTAACAGCGGCAGCTTTGAACGAATCTAGTTCAATATCATCATCCCCTAAACCTTTACCATACCTTTTACTTTTCATATAGTCGAGCAACTGCATGGCAGGGTTAGTTGAAACTCTTAGATCTTTAGGACTTCGTATTTGATAAGAAAAAGTGCTATCAGGTATATAATCAGGATCCCAAGGCTCCTCAACAAACGCAATCGCGTCACTTCCTGAAGTTATAAATTTTGTAATTTTTCTAACCTGAGTATAAGGTATATTATCAGAATCATACTTAACCAAAGTAATCTCGGCCCCAACAAATCTACCATCAGAGATGGAGGACAAACTAGAGTCCAAAACTATAGCATTTTTAATGGACACTTTTGGAACTTCATTAATATCCAAAGCCGCAATAGAAGGAACCTCCACCGTAGTAACCCCTCCATTAATGAGTTTATTTATATAGCGAAGGTTCAGGCCTCGTTTCCTCCCGATAAAGTGACTTAAATCCGGAAAGGGAGATATTTTTGCTGTAGCTTCATTAACAACTACTCCGTTTCTTATATAAGTATCTTCAGCAGATACTGCCGCATTATAAGCAGTACTAAGATTAGCGTTTGTAAACTCTATTTGAACATTTCCGTTAGCGGTTCCATAACTAGTAACACTAGCTTCTAGTGCTTCTGGAACATCACCTACAGATAACAGTTTATCTGCAACGCTCATATTCCAGTTGTAACTACCGTCAGTCATTAATATTTCAGAAACGGAATCAGGTATAGTAATATCCCAACGGAATCTAGTATGGTCTACACCATCTGCATCTTTATATATAAATTTATCTATAATTTTCGCGGAACTACTACTAACCCCATTAAACACTAAATTTACAGTATCACCTGCATTGAAATGCGATGGGGTTTGGTTAGGATACCGAGCGTGGTTGTGCTGATAACTCTGATCATAGTTATAACATTCTACTTCCTTACCTCTAATCACAAAGTCAATAGAAGGTATTGAAATTTCCCCTTCACTTACAAGATATTCTGCAGTTACATATGCTGTATCTAATAATCTATGGTTAGGTGTATAATAGTTTGATAGCTCTCCTTGATAAAAATCTTGTTGTATCTTAAATAATCCATTATTTGCTTTCTCGACTAGTAAATCACTGGCTCGCTGTGCAGACTCTCCACTATAAAATATAAATGTTCCATCTATTGGATCTTCTATTTTATAGGCTTCCTCGTGAACAATACCTTTAGTCCCTACACCTCCCGCGTTTGCTAGCTGTTTATTTTTTCTAATAATAGGTTCGTTAGTAAGGCCTACCGATCTGCCAGCCCAGAATGCTTTTAATGCTCTCTCGTATTTATAAATAAAGTGTGTAAAGATACCAACACCTTCATCAATGTTGGTGCCCTCTAAACAGTCTCCTCTATCTTGTCTACCCTCACATAATTGGTCTACACTATTATTTTCGTCCTGCGTACCTCGGGATTGCTCGTCTTGGAAATCACTACATATCATACCTTTTTCGTCAATTACAAAGTCTAAAATGCCGCCTATTTTTCCTTCCGCAATAGCATAGTTTACATATATCTGGTCAGAAGCATCTTTCAAATTATCGAAAAATACAGGTATAGAATCAACTTTTTGAACACCATAAACTACAGGAAGGTGTTTAGAGTTCATATTGATTTTTAAGTCAACATCTGTTGGTACTTGAACGTCGTACTCTGTCATACTATATTTTTTAGACAAACCAAAAAACTTTTTCTTTTTCTTTAATTTTGTTCTAGTCTCTGTTCTGTTATAAGTAGATACTAGATTTAACGATCTGTCAGCGTGTTCAAAACCTAAATCAGTAGCGTATTCTTTTCTGAGCAACATATTATAATCAGGATTACCCGTAACATCTAAAGCTCTATGAGATCCATCATGTGTGAGTCTATTTTGAACACGAATGAAATCACCCCAATGACTAGAAAGAGTCCATTTCATGATGCTTTTATTTGTAGGATTTTCCATTAAAGAAGCATTTGTTATAATTCCTCTGAATAATAAAACAGCGCCCCCAGCATCATAGGTTGCTCCCGTAAACGAAGGCATACCCCCAATAATTTGATTAGTTTCAGGGTCGATATAGATTCTATAAATAGATACTTCTCTATTTATATAGTTGGTATAAGAAACTTGTCCGTCCCCGATAAGTAGTGTAGTAAGCTCTTCCGACAATAAAGAAATTGAATAAGCTACATTACTCTCTGCAGTCCAAGTACCTGATAAAACAGTTACATTCATACCAGTGCTTGTAAAATTATCAAGGCGTAAACAAAGACCATTATTTGCCCCAGATCCGCCCTCAAGATAAATTTTATCTCCCTCTGTAAAACCTTCTTCGGATAGATCAATAGCTGTTGTAAGAACTCCTCCACCCACACCTGTAAAAGTACAATCGGTATGCGCTAAAGCGCCTAACGCACTCGCATCTAGTTCTAATGTTAGGTTTGAAGCTTTTGCGGAGATACCCTCATTTATAGTCCCTACTTTTATTACTTTATTTGCAAAGTACATCTGAGAGCCATTCGGAGACGCCGTTATAGTAGCATTTTCAAATTCTTGTTTTTCTTTTAAAAACTGTTCCCGTCTACTATAACTTCCATCATCAAATTCTAAGTTATAGGGTGAGTCTGTAATATAAGCATAATCTGTGCTTTTTCTTGCACTAACGCCTTCATAGTTGGGGTTGAGTGCTGGTTTTTCAAATTTTATTAGATGTGCAGACACATATGGCTTGTTATCCATTAAGTGGTTTTTAAGATCTGTGTGTAAAGGACGAATTGCCATTATTTTTGAGCCTCCTCAAGTCCCAAAGAAAAAGAGTATAAGTTTTCATTACTCAAGGAATATTCCTGTAAATCGTTTTTAATAATTACCCTAGCTTTAGGGTCGTAGAAGTTAATAGAGGCATCAACGTGCAGCTTTCTTTGTAGTTTAGGAGTAAAATATATTCTTACTCCTTGTGATGAAACATTGTAAGTTGGATTAGTAAAACTGCTAGGTGCAGTAATAGTATCTTCAAAAAGTGTAGGAGTCTCTACACGAGTAACTTTATACAGTTTAGTGTGTAAAGTATCTAAGGGATCTGTTACAGTAAAAAAATCACCTGGTTTAGGGGCGCCCTGCGAAGCTACATTGTAGCCAGAAAAACTCATAGTTATATTATCATACCCAACATCAACATAGGCAAGAGCAGCTCTGCCTCCTGTTACACCAGTACTTGAGCCTGTTGCAGTAAAAACAGTTCCATTTGTTCCGGGACTACCTCCTACATTATTCCAATTACTGGCACTTGATCCTTGTGATGTAATTTTATATTCGAAGCCTTTTATAAGTTGAGTTGCAAAAATGTCCCCAGTATACATTTTTAGAGTTTTGTTCAGCCCCGGAGAGGGCGATACAGTGCTGGCAAATGTAGTATCTCTAGGTAAAATATGTTGTGGAAGAGACATAAAAAACGGGGTCAGTCTACCTTTCTGTTGAAGTAAAAAATTATAAACAGGTTCAAAAGCCTCTCTAGTTAAAGGATTATATTGAACAGAAAAACCCCATGTATGACCAGCACTTGAAGAAATTATTAGTCTACCTGAGTTAGTTCTATTTGAAAGTGTTTTACTCTCAGACGTAATCTGCAAAGATGCGAAACCGGGAGCACTTGCTGTGCTATCAGCCTTGCCCGCATCATTTATAGGATTATTGGGATCTGGTAGTATGTTTGAAAATGCCATTATAGTTGAGTCTCCGATACTGATTCAAGGAAAGTCTGGCCCTGTTGATTTGCTGCTTCCCTTATCATTCTAATTATATTTCCTCTTTGCTCTGTGAGCAAGTTTTCTACGCCTGAAGCATCTACTGCTTGTATACTAAAGTTTACATTTGTTGGGCTGGCTTGATTATTTGCATCTCCTGAGGCTACTATATTTCCTGGAACCTCTGGTACAAACAACTCTGGTCCTTGCTCTCCAACTACAAAACCTGTCGGGCCTCCTGAGGCTCTATTCTTATAACCTGAGAATGCAGGAGTAAAGTTAGACATACCACCAACACCAGATGTACCTCTAGCATAAGCTAATTCACCGCCCTGGCTTCCACCCTTTCCAAGGTCTACACTATTCTTTCTATCACCCATTTTTATTGCTGAAGGCCCGCCTCCCGCACTAGAAGCTGATCCGCCACCTTGATAAGTCGTTGAAGAGATAGTGCTTAACTGTTTAGCACCCATAGCAGCAATCAAACCGGCTAGTACAAAGTTAAATGGTGCAGGTACATCATCCATAACTGCCATAATACCAGATGCAGTAGATATAATTGTTTGACCCATTTGCATTTTTTTATTTGCCTCAAACGCTTTTCTTTTCTCTTTATCTTTCTTCTTCTCCAAAGCAGATAGTTTTGCTTGGCTTGCTGCTGATTTACCATCACGTTTCTTTTCTGCTGCTATTTCTTGGTCAATTCCGGCTATTTTTTGATCAGAGGCTGCTTTGGATATTGCTCCATATCCAGATATTAGAGCACTTGCTGCTGCTAATCCTGCTTGTATTTTTTCCACAGTAGTTGCAGTTTCATCGCCTATTACAACATAAGCATTCGTAAAGGCAGTAGTCATATCAGAAGTAGCTTGAAGAACTGCAGCCATCAAAGCTCCTTCAGGACCCAACTGCGCCATAGATTCAGCAAGAGCACTTGTAATATTTGAAACATTAGCAGCATGAGCTATTACAACGCCCATTTTAGCATCGTACTTTTCTTTCTCGGTCGCCACTGGATCAGCAGCTACATTTTTTGCATTTTCCTCTGCCTTCCTTATATCATGCCTACCCTGAATTGCAGCAGCGGCAATGTCACTATGCAATGATTTTTTATATTCTAATGCTTCTTGTTCTGCTTTTATCTGTGCCATAGCTATGTTATGCGATGCAGTAGCTCCCTCTGTTGTAGAGTCTGAATCTGCTTGGGCTAGGGCGGAGGCTCTAAGTCCTTCTGTTGATGGAGTTGTCGCTCCTGTTTCTTCGTTAAGAGCTGCGGGGGCTCCTTCTATAAGCGCCTGCATTTTAGTAATAGGTGCTGTTAAAGCATTAATACTATCCTGAGTATCAAAAGGATTCTGAAGCCTTTCAATTTCGGCTAGAGCTTCCTTTATTTTTTGTCCAGGGTCGTCGAGGTCATGATCAAAAAGCTCCCCACTTGCTAACTGAGCTTGGAGAAGCTGTTGTCTTGCTAAGTTTTCTTCTCTTACTATTCTGGCAACTCTTATTTTTTCTAACTCAAACTGAGTATGCATTAGATCATATTCAAGATTAATCTTTGCTTTTTCTTGTTCTAGTTTTTGCTGTCTTAGTTTTGAGTTTGTTTGTTCTGCTTCTTTTAAAAGACGGGCTTCATCTTTGGCACCTAGCTTCTTACCGCCTTGTGCTCTTGCTAACTCAAGCTCCATTCTTGCTACACTTTGTGCATTTTTTGCAATTTTTTCACGCATAGTCAACTGCTTGCTTAACGCATTGTTTATTCTTTGTTGGTGCGCGATATTTGCTAGCTCTATTTGTTCTGAAAATTCTGCGCTTTTTCTTAATTCTTTTTGTACATTAAGTATTTGTTCTTTTAGTTTTAATACTTCTTTCGATTTTGATTCTTCACCTTCTGTAGCTAAAAGATTTTGTAGCTGCGCGTTAAGTCCTGCTTCGGTTACTTGATTTGCTTGTTGTCGCAAGCTCAGTTGTAGCTTTGTAGCTTCTGCATTTGCTTTCGTTATAGTACCAAACTCTTTAGCAAGAGAGTTTAATTTTCTAGATCGTTCTGTGAATGTAGCTGCCAATTTATTATTTCTTGTTATAGCTCTAGTAACTTGTTCTAAGGTAGCAACGTAATCAACTGTTGCTGTTTCGGCACCTTTGGTTCCTTTGCCCATACCATATTCAAGTATTAAAACAACACCCAAAGCTTTTGCAAGTCTTTCGACTTGTTCTATTTGATCGGCTTCAACAGGTTCTATATTTGTTGTTCCTGTGGCTTCTATACCCGCTTCGACCGCAATCAAAGCATTTAATAAACTATTAGATTGCTGGAATAGCTCTCCAAACATTCCTTGTGCAGCTTCAGTTTGTGCTAACACAGCTTGTCCTAATTTAAGAGCCGCCTCTCGTGCCTCTTGTTGAGACGCCTTCAATTTTTTAACAGGTTTTTCTATACCTTCAAGACTTTCCTTAATAACTTTAGGGTCTATAAACTCTTTGCCTTCCATATCGGCTCTAAGCTTTTCAAGGGCTTGAAACTCTTTACCCATTTTCTCTACGAGTCCCGTTGCCTCTAATCGAGCCGCAGACTCAGCCAATATTCTTCTCACAGATTCTGCACTAAGTTTGTTCGACTTTTCTAGTTCTTTATCATAGGCAATCTGTGCCTTTAGTACCTTATTCTGAGCATTTGTGACATGAATGCTAAGATCAGGAAATCTTTCTTGTGTTTGTGCTAATTTTTCTTGAGCATCTATCAGGTCTGATAAAGCGTCTGCTCTTTTCTTTGCGTTTTCGTCTTCTTCTGTTGCTATTACTTTATCGATCCCCGCGGCTACTTGATTAACTAGTCCCACCCTAACTGCTAATATTTTATTACCTTTTTCAAATAAGGTGTCCGTTTTTTCAAGTTCTGTATTTAACTGTGATGCTATGCGTACAAAACTGTCAAAGGAGTCTACTACTTCATCTGTGGACTGGGCAACCTTACTTTTCTTAAATAAATCTCCAAAGAGAGACCCAAGTATAGAAACACCTGTCATAATCCACCCAATCCAAGGTATCATTTTTAACAAAGACGAACCAAATAAACTAGCACTTTTAGCTGTTGCTTCAAAAGCTGCTTTTGTTTTGTTTAATTTTCCTGTGACTTTTCCTAGGTCTTTAAAATGTTCTTTAGCCCCTCTACTTGCTGCCTTAAAGCCGCCAACTACACCAGACTTTGCAATTACATTTTGATATTTTGACTGTCTTTTTGACATTCTTGAAGATTGCTTCTTGAAAATTGCATCTTCACTTGCAACCATTCGAGACCCTTCAGCAGCAACTAATTGTTGGGTAGCTGCTATTAGTGCTTGAATGTCTGCTAGCTCTTTTTTCTTTTGCGCTCTGTTCTTTACAGTACCTGCGTCTAGTCGTTGTCTTCGGAGTCTTTCCGATTTCATTAAATTCTTTAAGTGGGCTTGATACTGTTGAACAGTCAAACCTCCAGCCCTAAACTGCTCTTCTACTGCTTTTACACTTGGCGGTACTGTTTTAAATGCAGTATTTACCTGCTTAACCGCATTAGTATATTGACTAGACACTACTTTGGCTGCTCTTTGAGCAGAGCGAGAACTCTCAGCGGCTGAAGCCGCATTTGCAGCTGATAAGTCAGCTAGAGCCGGTAACAACATTCTTGTAATAGAAGATGCAAATAATATAATACCGCCCATCATTGCAAATCTGTTTTCCGATAAAAAATTAATTAGAGGAATTAGACCTTTGTTAATAGTAGTAGTTATATCTTTTACAAGATCTTGGAAAGCGGCACCAAGTTTAGAATACGGATCTGGATCAATTGAGTCCAGAACAACAGAGAACTTCTTTTGCCCCTGATCAATAGTGGCATTTAGAAATGCTTGTTGTTTCTCAAATCTAGTAAGTTCAGTAACTGTTTTACCTAAAGTAGCTGCATAATCTGAGGATGCTTTATCGATTCGAACAAGAATACCTAATTCATCAAGAATTTCAGGCTCTAGTTTTGCAGTACCTTTTACAAGACGAGTAAGTGCATCGCCCATATTTCTGCCAAGAGCGATAGATGCACCTTTTGCAACTTTTGCCAAGTCTTTAAGTTGATTAATACCGAAGCCAGCAGACATTGCTAATGCAGTGCCTTCCATAGCTTCTTGAAGAGTTACGGCATTGCCCGTAATTTGTTGAAGTTCTCTAGCCACATAAGGCAAGTTTTGTCCCGCGGCATTACCTACAGCTATCAAACCTTTCTCTAACTGTTCCAAAGCTGCCGCCCGTTGTAGAGCGCCAAACGCTGCAGTTAGTGCAAAGACGTTAGCCATAAGAGTAGCATAAGCCGCAACAAGACCAGAGGTTCCTCTAGCCGTTGCTGCAAATGCTTTTGTTTGGTTTTGTTGAAGATTGGCAACACCTCGAGCGTGTCTATTATATTGAATAGTGCTCTCTGTTGCCTTATCCATACTTTTGGCAGTTTTTTGGGCTTGATTAGCAACCTGCTGAAGAGTACCATCAGAGTTTACTTTAAACGTTACATGAACTGTATTATTTGCCACTACTTCTTCTCTTTAGCTTCTCCCTCTCTCGTTTTAAACCGTCCTGAGATTGTTTGATAGCTCTTGTTTCTAGAAAATTTAATAAATCTAAAAACAGTTCCGTATCTTCAATACCATATATGTCTATCCAATATGGTAAGTTAGTATAATCTTTTCCTAAAAAACCTATGTCAGCAGCTAATCTATCTCCCAACATATTAAAAGTATTTATTGCGTGTATCGCTAGAGGTGGAAGATCCTCCCAATCTAGCGGTATTTCATCTTCTTTGGGCTCTCTACCCATTTGTTCACACATTTCTAAATAACGATCCCTTGTCATTTTAGAATCTGTGTTTTTAAAGAATTTTTCTAACCTATCAAGCAGGCTTTGCTTTTCTTCCTGTACGAAAGTTATCTAAGTCAAAGACTACCTCATTGAGCCAAGTATCAAATTCAGTTGAAGAATTTACTAAAACCTCGGCATTTTCTATAGAAAATTCAAGCTCCTCTTTGGGATCTTTACCTTCCATATCTATAAGTAGTAAACATTCTAAGTGTTCTAGAGTTAAGCCTTTCCAGCTTTTAATTACTGATCTAGTAAACTCAGTTACAAACTTATCTTCATCCAAAGTTTCTATAGCTACTCTTGTTTTTCTGTCAAATTTTTGTCCTGTACATCTTTTTCTAAGACTTTGTAGCTCTTTTTTTGATAAATTTGCTACTTCTACTGAGAATCCCGAAAGACCAGGATAATCGACCCAAGCTGATTTTGTGTCGATCATTAATTTTTTAAGTTCCATTAGTACTCCTAATTATTATTTAGTTTTAGTTTTGTTCCAAGATCATCAGGATTATCATTCATCCTCCAATCATAGTTTTGTGTAAATACTCTATCAACATTGTTCCTGTTAGTAAAAGTACAGTTTTGTAAATTAAACTGAAACCCTGTTGTAGAATTTTTCCCCGCAGTTATTACGAGAGGTACTTGAGAAAGGTTACTTTGTAAATAGCTTAAAGAATCGGTAGCTACATACTGACCTATAGTTCTTGAAAGTATGCGACTTTTTAAGGTAAAGTCGGTGGGGTAAGTTATACCACTTTGAAGAGCTTTATGAACAGTTTGTTCTTCATTCCACTCAATATCATTCTGTAGCTCTGCTGATATTTTATATATTTTATCCAAAGCAGTATTATTTAAAGTAACGCTTAAATGATCTACTCTTTGAGGCGTAACCTCCGCAGATCTAGCCGCCAGACTAAGATTATGTAACCCTAGACTGTGGTAGTCGTTACTACCTACTACATAATGAGATAACCTTGTACCTTGACCCGAAACTTGCAATTTGAGATTCTGTAATTTCTCAATTATGAATGTCCCATTTATAATTGCACATTTTTGGATTTTATACAGTAAGTCTGGCAACTGAATATATAAATCAAAGGTTTTAAGGGTAAACTCTGTAGAGCTTTTATAGTCTACTAGTAAATCAAATATTACTTGTAGATCATCCTCTTCATACATTGGGAGCGAAAATGCAAAATCTGCCGGATTTGCTTTTTTTATATTTGACTCTTCAAATAACTTTTTAGGCTCGTGCAATGTTTTCTGTGGATATGTATTATCCGTAAAAGTTTGGCTAAACTTTATGTCTGAGCTGACGTCCAAATTATATCGTAAATTATTATAAACAATAAAAACTTGAGCATTGTTTAAGAAATTAAAATTAGCCATGATTCTCCGGATAGTAAAAGGGGCTCGAAAAGAGCCCCTTAACTTTTTTCTATTTCATAGTATAGTCGAAATGACCATAAATGTCAAGAAATATTTTTTAATATGTTACACTTTATATACTAACTTCGCTTCCATATTATCAGCAGAAGTTCCTGTATCTGCTGTAGGATCTAGTGAAGAAGCTAGGGCATGGAAATTTACTTCCAAAGCAATAACATCTTCAACACTGTGTGAAGGTACTTCTAAGTGACATCTTGGTAAAGACACTTCTACTCTGTTACCTGATGTACCACCAATACTAATATCCATATCGAATGAGTTTGTTACAACTGTATCTGCTTCGATTAGATTTTTAAATAGATCGGCAATATTTCTTTTACCTGAGTGTGTACCAGTATCAAGATAACAAGTAAAGCTACCTGAAATACTACGTGCACCCACAACGTGACCTATTGGCTTATTAATTTTACCTAAAAACTCAGGGGTTAAGAAGGTAAGGTTATTATTAAAGCTAATAGAGCCTCCTGTTAATACAGTTTGATAATCTTCAGTAGCGCCTGTTGTAGTGTTAGTTGTGTCCAGATGGTTATCAGCTGTTTTTAAGGTCATTGAAGTTAGTCGGTTACGGATATAGTTAGTTGTATCTGTTACCTTTTCTTTAATGGTTGCAGTTGGAACAGTGGAGCCTTGATCAACAATCTCAGAACCAAAACCACTCCAGTTAATAGATGCAATGCCATCAATATCAAAATCAATAGAAGCATCATTTACACAACAATCTGTAATTTTATATACTTTATTCAAACTATCATTAGAAGTAACGAAATATATATTAAAAGTACCTAGATCTGGAATATCTGAATCTTCGAAAGAGATAGTCATTCCACCTGCTGCATTTGTTTGGTTTGTAATACCTTTACTCCAAGCAGCTTGTACTAGGTTACCGCCTGATGTACTACCGCTTGCTTTTGTAAAAGCAGGCTTACCTACAAGAGAAGCCCACAACAGCTCTTCTATGGCGTGTACAGCTGCATCACCGTCAGCAACTTGCCATCCATCGGTTGTACCAGGAACTGAGGCAAAGGGGCGAATATAAGTACCTAATGACCACTCTGCGGGAGCATAAGAATCATTAAATAGTCTACGACTTCTTTTACTTTTACCGTTTGCATCAATTGCTTCATTAAGAGTAACCTCTGAACTGTTTTGTGCTTGTGAGAAGCTAAACCCGTCAAGTACAGGAACTTCCCAAACAGTATTACCACCTGTTTCAACTTTTTCTAAAAATACTTTCGTATTTCTACTAAATAATAAACTACTACTCATTAGTGTCTCCTTATTATTCCGCGCTTACGTATTTAACAGTAAGTTCGTCTTTGCCATCAATATTACTAGGGAGAGCATTGAATGAAGTCTCTAGAGAAATAACATCTTCAATAGAGTGCGTAGGTATTTCAAAGTGACAGTTTGGAAGTTCCATTTCAACTCGTGGAGTATTATTTCCTGTTCCGCCATCTCCAATTCCGAAAGTTAGATCAAAGTCATTGGTTACTTCAATAGAATCTGTTAGATTTTTAAATAAATCTGCACTTCCGTTTGTTTCTTGGTTTATATAACAGTTGAAACTTCCGCTCACATTTCTAGTACCGGTTACATGCCCTAAAGGTACGTTTACCTCACCAAGAGTTTCAGGAGTTAGATAAGTAATATTATTATTAATATTAATACTTCCGCCTGTTACAGTTACATCATAAGCTACGTAATTAGATGAACTAGTTGTATATGTTTCACCAGCTGCAGCAAAAGCGTGTGGTGTAGTACCTGCAGTAGCCGGCTGTACCATAATACCTGCTATAGCAATACCGTCTCCAGCGGCATTATTGCTTGCTGAAAAAGGATTCTGTGCAGAGGTTAGTGTAGGCGAAGATGTTCCGAAGTAAAATGCTAAGTATTGGTCACCTACATATGGAGCGGTATCACTTACTGGTGGTGCCGTATTGTGGAAAGATACTCTTGTCCAACCATTTTGAGCATCGGTTACAGTTATGTTTGTAGAATTTTGACTACCTGTATTACCGTCGCTAGAGGCAGTTGGATTCCAGTTAAGAGACGTTCGTGTCTGTAGATCTACAATAACACCTCTATTATGATTAGGCTGGCCCGATCGCAACTGTCTAGTTTGAAAAGATACATATCTAGCATTGCCCAGAGGCTTAAAGTACGCTGAATACATAAATTGAGTACTGTTTGCGGCTAATGCTGTGCTGTTTGCTGTACCTGATGCCATATTTAAAAATATGCCAAACTGACCTGAAGAGGTACCCGTCATTGTAAGACTATCCGCTGTGTCACCACCCTCTGCAGGTGAGCCACCAGTTATGTCCTGGTTGGTTTGCATGATTTGTCCATCGAAAGACCAATCTGCATCAGTATCATCTACATCTCGAGAAGCGTCACTGCTTAGTAAGCTTGTAGAGGTAAGTGCGTTGCCTGGAGTACCTGTGCTAGCTGTGAGTTTTGTTAGTCGATTTTTAATAAAGTTATTACTTTCGACTTTTGTAACAGTAGCAGAAACAGAAGAGGTATTTACATAGTTAAGAGTTTTATCGTCTGTATCAAACCACACACTATTAGCGCCTGCACCGGCACCCGCAGCATTTGCACCTTTTGGTACATCAACTTCTTTAATTTGCTTACCAAAACCTGACCAGTTAATAGTTGCCAAACCT
>VMHT01116887.1_pt1 | contig 14160 bp, 16 predicted proteins | sample 4693611 | NCBI WGS metagenome assembly VMHT01 (sample SAMN12280063, study PRJNA550983) | marine metagenome | isolation source: seawater sampled from same location over 5 years 0.02-0.2 micron viral filtrate | place: USA: collected off the coast of southern California halfway between the port... ... | reverse complement strand
GATGATAAAACCACCTATTGAAAACCTATTAGAAGAAACACCCGGAAGATTTGCGTTAGTTATAACTGCTGCAAGAAGAGCTAGAGATATTAATTCATACTTTAATCAACTCGGTGAAGGTATCGGTGCTTATACACCTCCGCAAGTTCAGAGTTTAAGTAGAAAACCTCTAACTGTTGCATTTGAAGAGATAGCAGCAGGAAAGGTCGAAGTTTCAGAAGAAAGTTAATGAAGAAAAATATACTACTTGGACTAACAGGTAGTATCGCATGTTCCAAAGCGGAACAATTTGTTCAAGACTACAACAATGAATTTAATTTTAAAATCATTGCAACCCATAGTTCTTTGAACTATCTAACAGACAAATTTATACAGAATCATAATATTATTACTGACTGGGATGATTTAGAGGGATCTCCACATATTGATTTAGCTAGATTTGCCGATTTATTTATTGTCTTTCCTGCTACAGCAAATTTTATAGCAAAAATCAATAATGGGGTAGCGGATGATTTACTTACTTCTACTATTTTAATGTATAACAAAGCACTTTACATTTGTCCCGCAATGCATGAAGAGATGTTTTTAAATTCTAAAACACAAAAAAATTTATTAGAACTGTCACAGTCTTACTTTATCCTTGGTCCTAGATATGGAAAATTGGACATTGGAGATAAGGGTTATGGAAGAATGATTGAACCACACGAGCTGTACGATGTTTTAACTAAGGTCAAAGAAAAAATAATTGTAACTTCAGGGGCAACTTCTGAACCAATTGATGATGTAAAAGTTATTACGAATAAATCAACAGGAAAACAAGGTAAATCTATAGCAATGGAACTTCTTGCCAGGGGATTTGAAGTTGTATATTTACATTCAGAAATCATTTCACCTATTCCTGGAGCAACAAATTATAGTTTTGAAAATTCGAAAGAATTATTTCATCTTATGTGTGATGAAGCGGAAAATACTAAATACATATTTATGGTGTCTGCGGTATCAGATTTTACAATTGACAAAGTTAATGGAAAGATATCAAGAAATAATGGAAATTTAAATATTGAATTTAAACAAAATTACGATTTGATTAAGGATTTTAAAAATAAATATCCAAATATAATTACAATAGCTTTTTCTGCTCAAATTGATGATGAAGAGAATTTTGATAAATTAATTTCAAAAAATGCAGATTATTTAGTTATTAATAACATCATTAAAAATCCTTTTGGGTCTGATAAAAATAAAATTAAATTAATTAATAGAACTAAATTATTATTAGAAACTGACGTACAGGAAAAGAATGTTATTGCGTCAAATATTATTGACACAATAGTTGATTAATGTACGCAAATATTGAAATTATTTCAAACAATACATACAATTTTTCTAATTTTACATACAAAATTCCAAAGCAGTTAGAGGGTAAAGTTCATCAAGGTACAATTACCAAAATTAAATTTCGTAACAGAAATTTATTAGGAGTAGTTATAAGTATTAAAGATAAAACTAACATAGAAAATTTAAATAGCATAGAAAAGATAGTGCATAACTTAGACAGTACTCAATTCAAATATCTTAAATTCGTATCTTTAGTAAACCGTATTAATATCGGAATACTTATTTATAATTTGTTTGAACTTACATCCTTTACATTACAAAAGAAGACAACAAATAGAAGTATTACAAATTTATCCTTCGACCAGATCAATAAAATAAAATTCAAAGAAAAAAATGTATTTTTCGTTCCTTCACTTAAGCATTCGAAATTATTATATGAAAAACTAAAAGAAGTATTAGAAATAGATTATTATCAAAAATTTGGTGGTAAAAGTGAACTTCAGAAGATACTTAATAGCAAAGAATTTATTAATATTATCTTATTAAGTAATAATTTTGAAAAAATAACGATTAAAGATGGTTATAACTATATTTTCTATGATGCAAACTCTAATGCATTCAAATTGCCTAAATTAAATGAACTAAACATAATTGAATCTGCTTATTTAAAAAATTATTTATTTGGTGGACACTTTATATTTATATCCGAATTTCCTAATTTTGAATATTTTAATCAAAAGTGGCATCCTCAAGATAAATATGAATATAAAATTGAATACTTTATTTCAAATAATCTTCAAGACAATATTGAATTAATTAATCATAAATATCCCAATAAAATTTTTAATTACTATTCAAATGAAAAATTACCAAATGTAAATAATTTTAATTATATTGATAATCTTGATGATTCAAAACTAGACACACTAATAATCCAAAATCCTAATATTTCTAAAAATCGGATATTAAATTCATTTAAATTAATATACTTATTAAAAATTTTGAATCACGCAATGGCTCTAAATTTACAAATAATTGTTTTTTCCTCAAACGAATTAGATATTAATAAAACTTTAAATAGTGTCAATATGATTGATTGGATTAACAATGAAATAAATGTCAGAGAAAAGTACGGTCCAAATAATTTATTTAAAATATATTCAATTTATTCAGATAATTTATTTGAAACCAAAAATACCAAATACCTACTTGGGCCAAAAATTGTTAATGATAAATATATTTATGAACTACAAATTAAACTTGACGATAAGTTAGATTATGAATTGTTGCAGAATATTTATAAACTTATTAAAGATTGTGAAATAAAAAGAATAAGGCATATATCATGAACGAAATAGTTACATTTGGACATCCAGCATTAATATCCAAATCTTCTGATATTGAAGAAATAGATGATTACATAATAAATTTATCAAAAAAAATGATAGATATCATGTATGGAGCCCCAGGAGTTGGTTTAGCCGCTCCTCAAATAGGAATAAATAAAAATATTTTTGTATTTGATGCAGGTAACGGTCCTTTTGTAGCTATAAATCCAAAAATGGTTAAAAAAGAAGGGGAGATTGTTTTTATGGAAGGTTGCTTATCCCTTCCAGGATATTACTGGGATATCGAAAGAGCTGAATATGCAAAAATAAAATGTTTAAATGAACAAGGAGAAGAAGTTATACATGAAGGAGATGATCTTATGGGAAGGGTTCTTCAGCATGAATATGATCATTTAAAAGGAAAGTTATTAATTAAATCACTTAAAAGAAAAGCTAGAAAAGAAGCCATGCGTGAAATATCTCTAAAAGGATTTCCTGGTGATAAAATTTAAGTATTTTTTTGGATCAGATAGTAGGAGTTTACCTTTTTTATCTACTCTACATGATGAAATAAGTAGATTAAAAGTTATAACACTACCACCAAAAAAGAAAGGCCGAGGAAGGAAAAAAACAACTAATCCTGTTGAAGTATTTTGCACTGAAAACAATATAGATTTTAATTATTTTGATGATAGTAAGCATTACCATGATATGAAATTTGGAATAGTTGCTAGTTTTTCAAAAATTTTTAAAAATAGTTTTTTAGAAAATAACTCTGAACTTTTTAATATCCATTTAAGTTTATTACCTAAATATAGAGGTCCGACGCCTGTTGAAACAGCAATACTTAATAATGAAATTGAAAGTGGATATACCGTATTTAAAATAGATAAAAATATTGACACGGGTAAAATAATATTTCAAAATTCTCTCAATATAGAAAATAAATATGCGAGTGACATATATAGTGAAATATATAATTTATTTAAATCTGATTTTTCATCAATAGATTTTCATACAACCGGTTTAGATCAAGATGGAAATACATCTTCAACAGTAAAATTTATTAAAAATGATTTTAATATTTCAGCATCTTCTATCAGTGAAGCTAAAAATAAAATCAGAGCATTTGATACTTTAGGGCCTGCGTTTGTTGTATTTAATGACAAGATTTTAAAGGTGCATTCTTACAGTGACGTAGAAAATAAGAGTAGAATTGAACTAGATGATGGCTATTTATTTCCAGTAGATGTTACTCCTGAAGGGAAACGTAAAATGTCTTTTGACGATTATTTAAGAGGATTAAAGTGATTATTTCAGCAAGTATACAAGCAGCAAATCAGTTAAATATTCTTCAAGATATTAATGATCATAAAAATAAATTTGACCAGATACATGTTGATATTACTGACGGTCACTTCACTAATAATATTTCTATGTCCTTTCAACATATAAAAGAGGTTAAAAAACAAACAAATTATAAAGTTGACGTTCAATTAATGGTTGAAGACAATGTTAAGTTAGCTCCTTTAGCATTTTCACATGGTGCTGACTTAGTATGTATTCATGCAGAATCTACAAAACTCAATGATTTCATTGAATTAAGCAAACAGTATAAAAATTTAGGTGTGGCAACACTTCCAGATACAGATAATACACATTTAAAAGATTACTTAACTTATTCAAAAGCTGTTTTGTTATTAGCAGTTAACCCTGGTTTTTCAAACCAAGGTCAAGCTATCAATTTAATTGATAAAGTGAAGAACTTTAACAATTTATATCCGGAATTCGAGGGAGAATTAATTGCAGATGGAGGGATTAAAAATTCCGATCTAGAAAATCTTAAAAACAACAAAGTAGATATAGCTGTACAAGGTGGAGCTATTTTTAGCTAAATGCTTAACTTTTTAAATTACCCAAATAGTATGTATTTAGCAGTTATTGAAGCTTTAAAATCGAACACCTACCCAAACCCTAAAGTTGGTGCTGTGCTTATTGATAAAGATAATCAGATTAAAGCAATTGGTCATCATCGTGGTAAGGGGACTGATCATGCAGAAATAGAGATTATTAAAAAATCAAGTATTCAATTTGATGATACTTTATTTGTTACACTCGAACCTTGTCTTCATACTGACACATCTCCATCATGTGCTGACGAACTATTAAAAACAAAATTAAAAAATATAGTTATTGGAGATATAGATACTGATATTCGTACAAATGGAAAAAGTTTTGAAAAACTTAAACAAGCAGGATTAAATGTTTCAATTATTAATGGTGTAAATAATTTTATTAATCCAAATTACAACATAAAAAATTTACATAATCGTCCAATTTCATATATTGGTAAAGTTGCTACAAGTAATAACAATATGATTACAGATAACACTAAAGATAATAAATATATAACTAATACTAAGTCACTTGAGTTAACACACTTAATTAGAGCAACAGTTGATGGTATATTAATTGGTAAAAATACATTAATAAATGACAATCCATTACTAAATGTAAGACATGAGGCTTTGTCAGATATAAAAATTCATAAATATGTGTTGTGGGGGTCAGACAACAAAACAATAAACGATTTTATAGATAAACATGATGACAAAACATTTATTACTAGTTTTTCCAGTAAAAATTCTAATATAGTTAATTTAAATGAATTAACTTTTCAAAATCTTGAATCTTTTTTAATTTCCCAAAAAATAACTTCTTTACTTGTTGAAGGTGGAAACTTTGTTCACAGATTTTTTATAGAGAATAATTTTTATGATTGCTTTTATAAATTTACTTCTGATCACAATATAGACATTGGCTTAACATTGGATCCAATAATTGATAGCTATTTAAATGATAAATTAATCTTAAATAGAAAAATAAGGCTTAATGATAACTCTCTGCACATTTATAATTAAAGCATGTTCACTGGAATTATAGAATCAGTTGGTACTGTTGAGTATTTGCTAAATGATAATCTCAAAATTAAAACAGAAGATAGTAAATTTTTTAAACTTGAATCAGGTACCAGCATTGCAATAGATGGATGTTGTTTAACATTGAAAAATTATGAGAAAGACTTGCTTTGTTTTCAAGTATCTGATGAAACTTTATCAAGAACTTCATTAAATGATTCACACTGCGGTTATGTAAATATGGAATTGCCATTAACAATGAATTCTCTTCTTAGTGGTCATTTAGTACAAGGACATGTAGATGGTGTAATCAATTTAAAAACTATTGATAAACTAGATTCAGAGTTGTGGAACTTTACTTTTAGTAACGCAAGCAATAAATATTTGGTAGATAAAGGCTCCATCACTATAAACGGTATTTCATTAACAGTTGTTGAACCATTCAAAGATACTTTTACTGTTTCAATTATTGAAGAAACTTTTAATAGAACAAATTTAAAACACTTAAATGTCGACGATTCAGTCAATGTTGAATATGATATAGTCATTAAATATTTGGAAAAACTTAATTATGATAACTGATATTAAAGATATTATTCATCTCTTTTCAAAAGGTGAAATGATTATTTTAGTTGATGACGAAGAGAGGGAAAATGAAGGAGATCTAGTTATTTCATCCAAATACCTAACAGCTGATCACATTAATTTTATGATCACTTACGGTAAAGGCTTGGTTTGTGCACCAATTTCTTCAGCAGTTGCTAAAAAATTACAACTTCCTCTTATGGAGGGAGTTAATAATGAAATGCAAACACCTTATACCTATTCTGTAGATTTGAATGGTGACGGTGTTACAACCGGCATATCTGCTGAAGATAGATTTAAAACAATTAAAGGACTAGCTGACAATGATTCGACTAGAAGTTCTTTTAATGTACCTGGCCATATTTTTCCACTACAAGCAATGGACGGTGGTGTTCTTCGAAGAGCTGGACATACCGAAGCAGCAGTAGATCTTTGCCAACTAGCACATCATGAAGAAGTAGCTGTTATTTGTGAAATAATAAACGACGACGGAACAATGGCAAGGCTCGAAGACCTTTTTAAGTTTTCTACGAAACATGAAATACCGATAGGTACAATTAAAGATTTAATTCAATACAGATTGGATTCTTCTAATCCTGTACAGTTTGTATCAAAATCTAAAATTCCAACAGAATATGGAGTTTTCGATGCTCATGTATATAAAGACGTTGTTGACAATACAGAACATATAGCACTAACTATGGGTGATTACTTATCTGGAAATGACACAATGGTACGTGTTCACTCTGAGTGTCTTACTGGAGATACTTTGTTTTCAAATAAATGTGATTGTGGTTCTCAGTTATCAAGTGCTTTAAAAATAATATCTGATAACAAGAGCGGTGTCCTGTTATACATGAGAGGACATGAAGGTAGAGGTATTGGATTGGGAAATAAAATAAAGGCTTACTCATTGCAGGAGGCAGGCGATGATACTGTTGATGCAAATCTAAAACTTGGCTTTAAAAATGATCAAAGAGATTATGGTACGGGTGCGTTGATTTTGAGAAATTTAGGAATTTCAAATATGAATCTTTTAACAAATAATCCAAGCAAGAGAGCAGGACTTGAAGGCTATGGTTTAAATATAACAAAAAGAACTCCATTGATAGGTCAAACAACTCCTGAAAATGAAAAATACCTAGAAACGAAGAAAGATAAAATGGGACATAATTTTGATGAAGAATAATTTAGCATTAATAATTTCTGATTATTACAAAGATATAACCGATGGTTTAGTATCTGGTTTTAATTCACTAATAAACAAAGATTTTCAAGTAGACATATTTTATGTAACTGGTGCTTGGGAAATTATTTATAAAATTAATTCATTATCAGATCGATATGATAAGTTTGTAGCAATCGGTGCAATAGTAAAAGGTGAGACAGACCATTATGAATATATTTCAAGTGGTGTAGCTAATGGCCTTATTGATTTAACTATTCATAAAAATATATATATCTCTAATTGTATTTTAAACGTACACAATATTCAGGATGCAATAAATAGAGCTGAAAATAATAATAAAAATAAAGGCTTAGAATCAGCAAAAGCTATAAATAATCTTTTTTCTTAATAATAAGTATTATGTAAGCTATAATTTAACCAAGCGAACAATGTTCCACCTGCTGTGAAAAATAGTATGGTTGAGTTAAACGGCTTCGTGCCGTTTTTTTTATGAGAGGAGTTAACATACCGGAATTAAAAATAAATGACGGGATTAGATCTAAAGAGTTAAGAGTCATTGCACCAGATGGTGTTCAAGTTGGAGTTCTAGAATTAAAGAAAGCACTTATTATTGCTGAAGAATTAAATCTAGATCTAGTAGAAGTCTCACCAGACAGTAAACCTCCAGTCGCAAGATTGATGGATTATGGAAAATACAAATACGAACTTGCTCAAAAAGCAAAAGAATCTAGAAAAAATCAAGTCAAGATTTCAGTCAAAGAAATTCAACTTAAACCTAAAATTGATACAAATGATTTTAAAATTAAGTTGAACAAATCGAGAAAATTTTTAAGTGATGGTGACAAAGTTAAATTTACAATGAGGTTTAGAGGTAGGGAAGCAGAACATCCCGAATTTGGTCAAAGAGTATTGGATAAATACAAGGATCAGCTTTCTGATATTGCTGAAGTTGAGTCCACATCTAAACCTGATGGAAGATCTTTAACAATGGTGTTAGCGCCTACAGGAGGTAAAAAATGAAACACAAGACTCATAAGAGCGTATCTAAAAGAGTACGAGTAACAGGTACTGGTAAATATATGAGAAGTAGAGCTCATAGATCACATTATAAGTTAGCAAAAGGTTCTGGTACCTGGTCGAGACTTAAAAGAGATGTTGAAGCATCTAAAGGTGATAGTAAAAAAATTAGAAAGTTGTTAGGTTAATTATGGTTCGAATTAAAAGATCTGTAAGCAGTAGAAAATCAAGAAAAAAAGTACTTAAAAGTGCGAAAGGTTACACAGGAGCAAGAAGTAAAAGATTAAGAGCAGCAAAAGAACAAGTAATGCATGCTGGTGCTGATGCTTTCACACATAGAAAAGATAAAAAAGCCGACTTTAGAAAACTTTGGATCTCAAGAATAAATGCTGCTTCAAGACAAAATGGTTTAGCTTATTCTAAATTTATTAACGGTCTAACAAAAGCTGGTATTAAAGTTGATAGAAAAATTCTTGCTGATTTAGCAGTAAACGATCCAAAAGGATTTAAAAAACTTGTTGATGTTGCTAAAAAGAATATAGATGCCTGAATTAAATTTTGATAAAGTTTACGCTTCATTAAATTTACGTATTACAGATATTACTAATATTGATGAATTTGATGAATTAACAAAAGAGTTTCTAGGTAAAAATTCTTTAATATCTGACGAACGAAAGAAATTATTTTCACTATCAAGCGATGACAAAAAAAATTATGGTAGGAAATTAACAGAAGCAACAGAATTTATTACTTCTCAAATCAAAGAACAACGTCAGTTATTTCTTAACTCACAATTTACATCAAAAGAAGAAGTTGAAAATGCTGATATCTCTATTGACTGGACACCTTCTAGAGGTTCTTACAAACATGTATTGTCAACTGTTATGGATGAAGTTGTTTCTATTTTTTCCTCAATTGGTTATGAAGTTGCATACGGTCCAGAAGCGGAAACTTCATGGCACAATTTTGACGCTCTAAATACTCCTGATTGGCATCCAGCTAGATACGAATCTGACACCTTGTACCTCGATAAAAATTTAGATACATTGCTTCGCACCCAAACAAGTACCGTACAAATCCGCCATATGGAAGAAAATGATCCACCTGTTTACATAGTTGCCCCAGGCAGAGTTTTTCGTTCAGATCAATTAGATGCGACTCATTCGCCTGTCTTCCATCAGTTAGAAGGTTTAGCAATTGATAAAAATTTAACATTTACTGATTTAAAAGGCACCCTTGAATATTTTGTAAAAGAATTTTTCGGAAACGATATAGAAACAAAATTTATTCCTCATTTTTTTCCTTTTACAGAACCGTCAGCAGAAGTCTTAGTTAGGTGGCAAAACGGAGAATGGCTAGAAATATTAGGATGTGGAATGGTTGATCCTAATGTTTTATCAAATGTTAATTATCCAGATAATTATAAAGGATTTGCCTGGGGTGTTGGTATTGAGAGATTAGCTATGCTTAGGTACAAAATTGATCATATTAAAAACTTTTATGACAACGATATACGTTTTTTGGAACAGTTCTAATGAAAGTATTAAAATCTTGGTTAAATGAATGGATTAATTTAGATAACATATCAGATATTGACCTCTCTAATGCTCTTGAATCATTAGGTTTTGAAATTGAAAATTACACTGAAATTAATCCCAACTATGAAAATATTGTTGTAGGAAAAGTTGTAGAACTATATCAACACCCTAACGCAGATAAAGTTAGAGTAACAAAAGTTGATGTTGGTAGTAAAATTTACGAAATTGTATGTGGTGCTTGGAATTTTGATATAGGAGCTGTTGTTCCAGTTGCACTTCCTAAAAGTAAAATTAAAGATAATTTTTTAATTGACGAACGCGATATCAGAGGTGTGAAATCAAATGGAATGATTTGTTCAGCGTCTGAATTAGATTTGTGGGAAGACCATGATGGTATTTTATTATTGGGTGATAATGAAAAAATTGGATCTGATTTTTCATCAATATATGATTCTAATGACTCAGTATGGGAAATTGGTGTAACTCCAAATAGGGGAGACTGTATGTCTCATCTGGGAGTTGCCAGAGAGTTATCAAATTATTTTGATTTAAAATTATCTACCAATTCAATAAAATTAACTCCAGCAATAAAACCTATATTAAAAATTAATAGCGGAAAAGGAAACGGGTGTTTATCTTATCAATCAATAGAAATTGAAAATATAAAAATTGAAGATTCCAGTCTCAAAATTAAACATAGGCTTTCTTCTATAGGAGTAAGAATTATTAACAATGTTGTTGATTACACTAATTATGTTTTACATGACATTGGTCAGCCATTGCATGCTTTTGACAGAGATAAACTTTATGGAACTATATCAGTAAGGAATGCTAAAAGTAATGAAGAACTGCTAACTCTTGACAAGCAAAATAGAATACTTGATGATTCTGATTTGGTTATAACTGACAATGACAAAGCAATTGCACTTGCTGGTGTTATGGGGGGATTCGATAGTGAGGTTACATCTGATACAAAGAACCTTCTTATTGAAAGTGCTTATTTTGATAAAGTTTCAATAATGAAAACATCAAGAAAATTAAATTTAATTTCTGATGCATCAATTAGATTTGAAAGAGGTATAGATAGAAATATTCAGTCGTTTGGTTTAGAAAGATTTATAAATTTATTTCAAGAAAGTTCTGACATTATTTACTCTGATATTCAAAATGATTCAAAAAAATTTGAAGCTAATTCAAGTGTTAAATTTGATAAAAGCAAGATAACTGTAATTCTAGGTATAGAGAATGATGATAAATTTAATACAAAAACACTTTCATCTTTAAAAATTACACATACCTTAAATAAAGACACTATAGAATTTTCTTCACCTTCCTGGAGATATGACCTAGAAAGGCCAATCGATATTATTGAAGAACTAGCAAAGCATTATGGTTTTAATAATTTCCCATCAACTTTACCGGTAGGAAATAAATTAAATAATGTTGGAAATTATTGGAAAGTAAGAAAATACTTTATCGATAAACTTTCAAATTTAAATTTCCACGAAATACAAACACTTTCATTTCTTGATGATTCTTTTAATCAGATATTTACACCTGAACTTAAAAGTGTGAATGTAATTAATCCAATTGATAAATCTCAAGAAAGTATGAGAACAAATTTATATTCAACACTAATTAATACTTATATTTTTAATTTAGATAAACACTCATATAGTGGACAATATTTTGAAATAAATAATACTTATGATATGGCTGCTCATAAAAAATATAAATCTATACCAAATCAAAATTATAAATTAGGTATTTTAATTCCTAAAAAACAAACAGACTCCAAAAATAGTGAGTACACAGTACAGGACTTAGCTTCAACTTTAAGAAAGATCATACCTAGCGTTGGATTTAAAAAATTACAAAAACCAGGATTTCATAAAAATAATTCATATTTAATTACACTTAATGAAAGCCCCATCGGACATATGGGTCAATTATCTTATTCCACTCAACATGAATTGAATTTAAATAACGATATTTTTCTTGCTGAAATAAATTTAGAACCATTAAAGTTTAGTTCTTTAGTTTCATACAATTACATTCCGCTTTCTCAGTATCCTTATATTAAATTTGATCTATCGTTTAAAGTTCCTGACGATTTAATTTCTCAGAAGTTAATTGACGAAATAGAACTTCTTCTTAATGATAATGAAAATGAAATCTCAATATTTGATGATTATACAAATGAGATATCTCGAAATTTAGGAATTAGAATAATAACTAGGAGTTATGAAAAAACATACAATGAACAAGAAACAACTGAGGTTTTAAATAACGTTGTTAGTAAATTAACTAAGAAATTTTCGATAACTTTAAACGAAAAAGGGAATTAAATGGAAGGTAGTGGATTAAATAATAGAGTACTTAAAATACTCTCCCAAAGTTCTCATAAAGCTGCGGTAGATCTCTTAGGTATGCGTATTTCTACAAACATCAAAGATAAATTTGTTGAAATTATGATTACTGAAACTGAGGCTTATGGCAGAAAAACAACAGACAAAATGTCGTTATTTAATACTTACAAAAACATCCCTACTTCGTTAACTCTTGGTCCACCATTTATATCGGTTTTAAAATCATACGGATCAAATAGAAGTATGTTTCTTCTATCTGGTAAAAAAGGATACGGTGAAGCTGTTCTGATTCGTTCCGGGATAATACTTATAGGTAAAAAACATGTTGAATCAAGACGGAAAGTTAAAATGAAAAATGATAAATTAAGTGGCCCAGGAAACATAACTAAAGGTCTTGCTATATCAGATGTTAACGATGGAATTAATATAATTTCTGGTCCTCTAGATATATCGCCTCGCATTCATCCTGTTGATCAAGCTATTGCAAAACAACGTAAGAATGCAAAAAGAAATGATAAAAATTTGTGGAGATTTACTTTAATTCTAAAATGAAATATTTAATTAACCGAGCTAGTGCGATATCTCCAAAAGATGATTTAGATGATTATATTAAATCAAAAAAAAAGTTACGTATAAAACTTGGGATTGACCCAACAGCACCCGATGTAACATTAGGATGGTATGCAATACTCCGATCACTAAGAAAATTTCAAGAATTAGGACATACTGCTGTTTTAATTCTTGGCGAGTTCACAGCACAAGTTGGTGATCCTTCGGGTAAGTCAGAAACTAGAACCAAATTGAATGAAGACGATGTTGATAAAAACTCTGAAGGTGTTTTACCTATTATTAAAAATATTCTTTTAGATTCAAATATTGAAATTGTTTCTAATAAAGACTGGTTAGCAAAATTATCAACTTCTGAATTAGTTAATTTATCTTCATCAACAACTCTTGCTCAGATGCTTGAACGTGATGATTTTTCAAAACGTTACAAAGATGGAAATCCAATCTCATTAATGGAATTCTTTTATCCGTTATTCCAAGGATATGATTCTGTTGCGGTAAAAGCAGATATTGAAATTGGAGGACACGATCAATTGTGGAACCTTATGCTAGGCAGGGAAGTTCAGAAATTTTATGGTATGCAACCCCAGATTGCTATGACTTTTCCTTTGTTAGTTGGTACTGATGGTAAGAAAAAAATGTCTCAATCTTTAAACAATTATATTTCAGTTACTGATACTCCAGAAAATATTTATGGAAAAATTATGAGTATTCCTGATGATTTAATGTGGGATTACTTTTTAATGCTTACAGATTATGAACCAAATCAAATACAGGAATTTAAATCTAATATTGAAAATGGTTCAGAAAATCCATTTCAAATAAAAAAATTACTTGGTGAGCTGATAGTAACTGAACTTTATAACGAAAAAATAGCTAATCAAGCGTCGCTATCATTTAAAACTGTAACTATTGATAAAGATATGCCAGATGATATTCCTAACTACACTGTTTCAGATGCTGGTTTAGTACATTTACCTAAACTTTTGACTGAATTAGGAATTACTAAATCAAATTCAGATGCTAGAAGACTTATTACATCAGGTAGTTTTAAAATAGAAGGCGAAAAATATTTAACTTTAGATGCTGAGTTCAATGATATAAATGATAAAAATCTTCAACTTGGTAAAAGAAAATATTTTTCAATAAATAAAAATAAATAACCACCTTAATCAAGAGTGTGTTAATGTTAGTGTTACGAAAAAAATTGGCTTTTTGACAACTGAGTAAAGTATGAACGCCGGTAGTGCAGATAGAAATATCTAGCACTCTTTTTTTGTCAACTTTTTATTAAGTTGATTCAACTTTTTT
>VMHT01183737.1_pt1 | contig 14162 bp, 10 predicted proteins | sample 4693611 | NCBI WGS metagenome assembly VMHT01 (sample SAMN12280063, study PRJNA550983) | marine metagenome | isolation source: seawater sampled from same location over 5 years 0.02-0.2 micron viral filtrate | place: USA: collected off the coast of southern California halfway between the port... ... | reverse complement strand
TCCAGATTACTATCTGTGTATTTTATGTTGGGTATTTCTAAGATTTTTTTTCCCACTCTTTAAAAGAATAATTTAAACCTGACATACCCCTGCAGTTATTTATAAAAAAGGTACACCCCCTAGGCATACACTATATATTGTGTTGCATACCCATTACACTATATCTAGTAATAGGACATATAACATACTAAATATAGTGTGTTTATAAGATATACTATATGTGGGGGGTTAAATGTTGGGGGGCAACAACTTAGTTGTTAGTCCTCTCAGAATATGCTGTTAAGGGGTACTATATATAGTGGTACTATATCTTGTATGTATAGTATTAAAGTATGGTTTACAATAAGTAGGGTAATCTTTATAAGTAAGTATCTTTAATTACTTATAAATATAAAAGAAGAGTGGTTCTAACCCTGTGTCACTCCCTCCCAAAACCAGAATGAACTAAAAATAGTAACAAATAAATATGTGAAGTAATAGGCTATTACCCTAGTTACCATGGTCCTGCTAATCCACTTTATTAGAAGTGTTTATCAAGATTCCTTTTCTAAAAGCAGGAAGAAACCTTTGCTTGTATTTTTACTATAACAGGTTTTGTTTTTAGTGGTAGTATTTTAGTACAGGGTTTTTGTAGTAGTAGGAGTTTCCTCCTTTCGCCTACGAACAATCACACAGAAACCCTGTATATTTGTTTGCATAGTTTATATCTATGATATAATTAATTACTAAGAAAGGCATGATTAGTGAATCGTTCCTCCTGGAACAAATCACCTTTTATTCATAGCCCTCCTTTCTTTGTTTGTGTATAAGCAAACCCCTACTGGCAACAGCAGGGGTTGCTATACTAAAATCCATGGACATACATGTACAAGATTGTGATGAATGCTTACATCCTTTTTGGGAGGATGAACTTACTGATGGTGTATGTGAGAGATGTATTCCAGAATAAAAAAATTTTTTTTTACTTCTTAAATCTGGGGGGGCAATATACTATACCAATCTAAGAAAGTCTTAGATTGGTTGTATGGGGATACGACCAGTATGTAAAATAAATATCTACATACAAATTGAATAAGAAAGAAAGCTACAAATCATATACACTATGTGTCTGTGAATTGATAAGTTGTTATTTCATATTCTTTCATAACAGTATTGGACATGCTGTACGACAAGACTCCACTTCGGTGGAGTTTTGTGTTATAGTTAATTTTATGAAAACTTATAAAAAGAAAAAATCAGTAAAAGGTAAAAAGAAAAAAAGAGGTTACTAATGCCTAAAGGAAGTTACTCCCATAAGCAAAAGAAACTAGCTGCGGTTGCACCGCCTTTTGATAAAATTACTGCTGCTGATTTAAAAAAATTAAGAGATAGTAAAAGAAGAAAAAAACTCTAATGGCTACATACCAGGGTAAATCAGTCACACTTAATAAACCTTCTAGAATTAGTAAGGGTGAACCTGGGCATGGTAGAAAAAAATTTAAAGTTTATGTCAAAGATAATGACAAAATAAAAAAGGTTATGTTTGGTGACCCAAACATGGAGATACGCAAAGATAACCCAAAAGCTAGAAAATCATTTAGAGCAAGACATAAATGCGATACAGCAACAGATAAAACATCTGCAAGATATTGGTCTTGCAAGATGTGGTGAGGAGATATTATGCCACATAGTTCAGGAAAAAATAGTTTAGTAGGAAATATACATAAAAGGCAACAAGCAGGTACTTCTAGGTCTAAGAAAAAATCTACTATATCTAAAAAAGCATACGCTGAAATGAAGCGTGGATGGAAACCTAAAAAATGAAAGTTAAAGGTGTTAATGTTTCTAAATTGAGCAAGAGTCAACAGAATGCTATGAAAAAACATTCTAAACATCATACTAAAAAACATATGCAATACATGTACAACTCTATGCGTAGAGGAACTAGCTTTAATAAAGCACATGTAAATGCACAAAAAAAAGTAGGTAAATAATGGCTAAAAAAGTAAGTTGGATGTGGGGTGGCAAAAGATATTATGGAACTCTTATAAGAGAAACTAAAACCCTTAAGTTTGCCAGAACACACAATGGCAATATTAAAAAAATAAAGAAATAGTTTGATACCCATTGGATGTCCAAGGTGTGGAAAAGAATTGTTACCCAGGAACGATATGAAATGTAAAAACAAAAAGTGTAAAGCCTATGGCAAATAAATTTTGTTACGCAGGAGGATGTCACAGACCTTTACCTAAAGGTAGAACTAAATATTGTAGTGATAGATGTTATAACAGAATCACTATGCAGAAAAAAAGAGCAAAGAAAAAAGGTGTAGAGTGGAAACAAGAAGATGACACTTTAGTTATACCTAGTCAAAAGAAAAATTTACAATCAAGGCGTGGTCAAGTATATAACGATATTGTTGATTCAGGATTAGCAGAAGAAATATTAAAAGGTAAAAATACATTAGCTGATGTAGCAAAAATATTAAAAACTTCTGTCGCTGCGGTATCTATGGCATACAACGCATATATAGAAGATAAAGAAAATGAAGTTGCAAAAGATAATTGGGAGATACCTCAAGTTGCAGAAAAATCATTACAAGATTTTAGAAATTTTAGAGATAGATATTTTCAAACAGAAAAAGGTGAAGCATACGAAACACCAGAGTTTCATATAAAATGGATTAATTCTATTTTAGATGCTATAGAACATGGTGACCAACAAATGATATTGTCACCGCCTAGACATGGCAAAACAGATTTGTTAATACATTTTGCTGTATGGCTTATATGTACAAAACCTAATATTCGTATTTTGTGGGTTGGTGGTAACGAAGAGATTGCAAAAAATGCAGTAAGTTCTGTATTAGACCAACTAGAAAGTAACGAACTACTTATAGAAGAAATATGTGGACCTGGACCAAAATTTAAACCTACATCAAGAACAGGTAAGTCTTGGTCACAAAATGGTTTTACTGTAGGTACAAGAACTGTTACAGGTATTAAATCACCTACTATGGTAGGACTTGGTAGAGGCGGTAAAATATTATCGCGTGACTGTGACTTAATTATTGCTGATGACATTGAAGACCACACATCTACAATGCAACCTGCATCAAGAGAAAACACAAGAAGTTGGTGGACTACAACATTGTCTAGTCGTAAAGAGGAACATACAGCTATGGTAGTTATTGGGTCAAGACAACATTATGATGACCTATACTCACATTTGTTAGATAACGAATCTTGGAAAACAATAGTTGAAGAAGCACATGACACTGCTTGTAATTTACCAGATTGGAATGAAGCTGAACATATTGATTGTATGTTGTGGTCAGGTAAAAGAACTTACAAATGGTTAATGGACAGAAAAAGAGCAGCAGAAACTACAGGTGGTAGAGCAATATACGAAATGGTTTATCTTAATGTAGCTATGCCTGATGGATTATCTTTATTTGATAGAGTAGAAATAGAAGAGTGTCGTGACCAAAAGCGTGACATAGGACATATACCACATGGTACAAGATTAATAGCAGGACTTGACCCTGCTTCTACAGGTTATCAAGCTGCATTTTTGTGGGCATACGAACCTGTAGAAAATAAATTAAGCATGATAGATATGAACAACAATTTAGGTGGCGGTATTCCACAAGCGTTAGAAATAATAAAAGAATGGTGGGCTAAATATAATTTGTCACATTGGGTAATAGAAGAAAATGGATTTCAAAAAGCAATTAGACAAGATATGTCTATTAGAGATTTTGCATCTAAACATGGTATATTTTTAGAAGGACACGAAACTTACAAAAACAAATTTGACCCTATTTATGGTGTAACAGCTATGCGACCTATGTTTCAAGAAAAAAATATTTCTTTGCCATATCTTAGCTTTGAAGCACAAGAAAAGGTAAACTTATATACAAGTCAGTTAGTGTACTTTAGCTCTGCAAAAAATAAAAGCAAAAGTGTAGGTACAAAAACAGATATAGTTATGGCTAGTTGGTTTCCAATGAGAGCCATAAGAAGAATGCAAAAAGAACGCTTTGCAGAGTTAGGATATGATTATAATCCTAGCTTTTCACAGTATGAACCTAGTAGTATGGATATAGATAATTGGAGATAAATGCCATTAAACAGCGATAAACTTTATGACAAAATAGATTACCTAAGAGTAATTAACCAGGAACAAATGGTTGACAGGTCTAGGATTCGTGACATTATGAATGGTGGAGAAGCTGCAGTAAAAGCACTTCTTGGTAATTCAATTAATGTAGAATATCACGAACTACCTGCACCCAATTTATTTTTAACAGCACTAGAAAGATTTGCACAAAAACTTGGAAGAAGTCCAGATTTAAAAGTTGATATTATTAACGACAAAGATTCAGAGAGAGCTAGAAAAAAATCTGAAAAATTAGAACGCATAGTTATGGCATATGATAAGTTTCAAAAATTACATATGCAGTTACCACAAGCAGCAAGATGGTTACCAGGATATGGTTTTGTTGTTTGGACTATAGGACATAGAAAAGATAAAGATGGTAATGCTTATCCCTATGCTGAACTACAAGACCCATTTACCTGTTATCCAGGAACTTTTGGTAATGACCAACAACCACATGAATTAGCAATAATTCGTAGAGTACCACACAATGTATTAGCAGAACAATATCCAGAAGCTAAACCATTTATATACGCATCAGAAGATAATGATGGATTTCAAAATCCATACTCTGCTTTATTAGATAGTACAGATAGAGCAGGTAGTTGGGCTAACTCTACAGGTCATGGCAAAGTTGTAGTTGAGTATAGAGATAAAGAAGGAACATACATATTTTTACCAGAAAATAAAAAAATAATTGATTTTATGCCAAATGTATTAAATTCAGGACCATGTTTTGTTGTAGCTAAAAGATACGCATTTGACCAAATGCAATCACAGTTTCAACACATTACAGGGCTTATGGCAAACATGGCAAAAATTAATATTCTTGGAACTATTGCTATGGAAGATGCAGTATTTACAGAAACAAATATTGTGGGTGAAATTGAATCAGGAAAATATAGAAAAGGCAGATTTGCTGTAAACTATTTAACACCTGGTTCGCAAGTGTCTAAGCCAGTCAACAATCTACCTTTCCAATTATTTCAACAAGTAGATAGACTTGAACGACACTTGCGACTTGGTGCTTCATATCCAGTATCTGATGATGGACAATCGCCTAACGCTTTTGTTACAGGTAGAGGATTAGAAGAACTAGGACAATCTGCATCTTTACATGTAAGAGAATATCAAACAATTCTTAAAGAAGCATTACAAGAGGTAGATGCTAAAAGATTAGAATATGATGAAATAATGTTTGCTAATAAAAGAAAACCTATTGCAGGTATTCATAAAGGAACAGCATACAAAGAATCCTATACACCATCATCTGATATATCAGAAGTTTATGAAACTAGAAGAGTCTATGGTGTTATGGCAGGGTTTGATGAACCACAAAAAATTATTACAGGTTTGCAATTAAAACAACAAGGTATTATAGATACACAGACTTTACAAGAAAACATGGATGGATTAGATAACATTACTAAAATACAACAAAGAATAAATGCAGAGAAAGCAGAAACAGTTTTGTTTGAAACACTTATGTCACAAGCTGCACAGGGTGACCAAAGAGCTTTAATGTCAGCTATAGAGATAAGAAAAAATCCACAAAAGATGTCAGAGATATTAGATAAATTTTATACAGCAGAAGGTGATGAACCATCTCCAGAAGAGTTAGCTATGTTGGGTCAAGCACAACAACAACCGCAAGGTCTTGGTTTAGGCGCATCACCAGTAGGAATAGAACAAGTATTAGGTGCTTTAGGTCAGCAACCTGCACCTCAACCAGAAGGTGCTTAATGCCAAACAATGATATAAATGCAAAGTTTTTTGATATTATAAATCAAGAAGATTGGGATGAATAAGAAATAAATGATGAAACACCAATCTATAGAGAGCTTACTGCACAAGGAGATGTACCATTAGCTATGACTATATTACCTACACCTATACCTGGTGTGTGGATTAGTATTAGTTTAGGTTTTGAAATAGAAGGATATGAAGATAATGCCTAGAGGAAGAAAACCAAGTAAATTAACACAAGCTACAGATGTGAAAGTAGATGGTGCATATTATGATGTTGTTGCACCTCCAAGAATGGAAGGTGACCCAACAGGGCAGACAGCAGCATTAGAAGCACAAACAGAAGCTATAGATGTTATAGACCAGGAAACTGCACTTACTAGCGGTGTACCTAATGTTGGTGCGTTACCAAGTCCTTTAAATATTGCTGCACCTACAAATAGACAATTTGAACCAAACACTTCAGGTATTCCTGTAGGTCCAGGAAGTAATGGACCAAGAATTGCACCTACAAACACATTACAAAATTTTTTAACAGTAGCTAAAGAAATAACTCAAGACCCTATATTTGATGAGTTGCTTAATGAGGATATAATACCAGAACCTGCGTTGGGCAAAGACCCACAGGATTATTTTGGTATTTAATGAGAGATTACAGACAAATATTATTTGGTCCACCAGAGCTAGATAGTTATTTAGCACAAAACACTAAAGCTAATTTAAAAGAAATAAATTTTTTTAGAAACACAATAACACCAGAAGTTGCAGAACAAGCAGCTAATATTGCTAGAGCATATCCAAATATGGATAAAAAATTAGTAATGTATGGTGGATTATTAGGACTAGAACACGATTCTGATTTAGCTTTACAATTATCAGAACGACAAAACAATGTTGCTATAAAACAAAATCAACAAAACATAAACAAAGTATCTAAAGCAAGAAGAGCATCACAATTAGGTTTGTTAATGTTAGATTTAGGATTTCAACCATTATCAAGAAACTTTAAATCTTCTATTGTTGCTGCACAAGATACAGGAATAAACAAAGCACAAGCAGTTGCTGCTAACACATTTTTAGGTGGGTTAACAGGAGTTGCTAGTTGGTTACCAGGAGTTGATGGTGACAAAGCTGCAGACAGAGTTAGAACTGCATTGTTAGGTAAAGAATTTGCAGATGTATATAAAGATACAAAAGATGCTTATGGTCCAACAGAGTTTAATTTAGCTTACGACCAAATACGACAAGGTAAACCACTTAATTTAGGTAAAGGTTTTTTTCCTGCATCTACACCATTAAAAGAAACACAGGGATTTAAAGACTCTCGTAGAGCAGGTTTGTCTGAAGCAGATTCTTTAAGAGAGGCAGAGGAAATTTATGGTGTACCAATTACAGAAAGATATGAACAACTAGAAAATCAATTTAAAACAGAAACTAGAAAAGCAGGACAAGTAGATATATCACCAGGTCGTATTGTTGCAGGACAATTTTTTACTAAAGATGATTTAGGTTATGCGTTAGGTTCTACAGTTATTGATGGTGCGTTTAGAGTTTTTGGTGACCCTACAAACTTCGCATTAGGTTATTTATCTGGTGCAAAATTAGGACTTAGAAGTTTGGTAGATGAAGGTATGCAACAAGCATTTAAAACTGTCAAGGTTGGAGATGATGTTAAAAATATACCGCTTATAAATCAATTTCTTAAAACAATAAAAGGTGGAACTATAGAAGTATCACCAGGTATAACAAGAGAAATTACAAGAAAAGAAGCTAGAAAACTTATGTTTGGTAGGACTGCTACACAAATATTAGACAGCAAAAGAGGAGATAAGTTACTAGATGCTTTTGTTGCAAATAAAGATTTATCAACATTAATGGATATGCCAGGTTTAAACAAAGCACCTGTAGAGTTATTGCAATTACTTACTGTTGTTGATGATAAAAACTTTATGAAAACATTACTTACATCACTTATGCAAAATGGTAATTTGTCAGGTGTAGATAAAGTTATGGCATTTAAATATGGAATAAATGATGACATAGTTAGAGCTATAACAGAAGGCAATCAATTACGCATTCCTATACAACCAAACTTACTTGGTGAAGCATCTAATTTAATTGCTAAAAAATATTTAGGTAAAGATACAGATGTAGGCGCATTAAGAAGTTTGTTAAAACAAGCTAATAAGACAAGAGCTGCATTTAATCCTAATGCTACAGATAATTTGTTTACAGGCATTATTGGTGTTGGTGGGGATTTACGAATGTCTATGCCACATAGAATGAGAAGATTTTTTGATTTAGCACCAGGCAGAGTTATGTCATCTAAAAATATCGGAGAAAGTGCAAGAAACCTTGATGGCATTATGAAATCTGCAAGGTTTAGTAGAGAATTAAGAAATAAATATTTAGACCAAATATTAGATTCTGATAACAACACAGATATGTTACAAACTGTTCGTGAAGTATATTCAGACATAAAAGAAGAAATAGTACAAAGAAATCCAAACTTAGAAGATTTTAGAGATGAGATAGCAGAAACAATGGATTTCTTAGCTAATGAATCAGACCTTAAAAGATATATGACTGTAGAAGGTTCACCAGACCAATTAGCATATCCAGGAGTTAAATTTAAAAAAGTTACAAAAACAAAAGGTAAGCGTGGTAAAGAAGAAGTAGTGTTTGAAACATTACCTACTGCACAAATGATTTCAGAGTATGTAGATAACTACATACCATTAATTGATTATGTTGAATTAGAAAGATTTTTTCCTATATGGCGACAAATAGTAGGAAAGAAAAACTCTAATTTAAGAAAATATATAGATGAACCTACAGATAAAATTACAGAACGATTGTTAAATAAATTAGGTTCTAAAAAATTAAAGACAGACCCACGAACAGGTAGAACTACAGCAGGTGGTCAGACAACACTTGGAATGTTGTATCAAGATTATTTACTACAAAGAGTATTAAAACCATCATGGATGTTACGACCTGCATTATCTACTAGGGTTACACCAGAAGAGGCATTAAGAATTATATTTAGTGGTTCACGAATAGGACTTAATCACCCATTACAGTATTACGCAGTTAAATTAGCAGGTGGTCAAACATTAGAAATGCAGAATGCTTATGGTGATGTTTTGTGGGGAACAAGAATTAAAAAAAGAGAAAGTGATTTAATAAAAGAAATACTTGGTCCAGAGTTTGTAAAAGCTGCATCTATAGAATATCCACAAGTAGAAAGATTACTTAAACACATGAAGATAGGTATGAACGAATATGGTATGGCATCTGATGATTTTGTATCTTGGGTATTAGGTAATAATGATGGTAGAGATTTTATATTTAGAGAATTAGGAATAGAAGAAGTAAAACAACTTAGAGTATTTAAAGGACAACTAAGAGAAGTAACATCAGATAAAAAATCTATTGCAGATACAATATTAGACAATCCAAATGGTGGTTCTTTTAATTTGCAAACAGGTATAGTAAATCCTGCATCATTTGCAACAGTTAGTCCATATCATAATTTAGGTATAGTAGTAAAAAGGTCAGAGATAGCAGAAAAATTAGGTGTTAGTGCAGATACATCATTAAGCAATTTATTAGAACCAATATTAAATAACTTTATAAAAAGCGGTGACCAAGCTGCTATGCGTGAAAAATATTTACGCAAAGAAAATCATGTATTGGGTTGGTGGTTGGATAAAACTGATGACACATTACATTTAGATGTATCAGTTGTAATACCACCATTAAAAGAAGTAACACCTAAAAATATAGAGAAAGCATTAGTAGCTATGTCTATGTTAGGTATAAAAGGTAAGCAGTTAAGTGCTTGGTTACCAGATGACACAATAAATGAAATATTAAAAACTAATTTGCTTAATTCTGACAATCTTAAATATTGGAAGAAAGCTATAGATGTAGATGATAATTTGTTGTGGTTTGTAAATAAAAATGCACCAGATATGGAACGATTAAGAGATGCTACAACAAATGATTTAGTTGTTCGTAAAGCAGTTATGGAAGCACTGTATGATACAAACTTTGATGTTGCAAGAGTTGTTAAAAGAAAAAAAAGAGGTATAGCTAATGTAGCACCAGATGGTAGTTGGTTACCATTGACAGAATCTTATTTACAATCTATGTCAAGAAAAGCATTAAATGAGTTTTTTGAACCAGTAAAAGTAAACCCTATGGATGGTGTGTTTGTAGATTATGACAAAATTGTAAATGGTAAAATAGAAGATGATTACATTAGAAACTGGATTCATCAATTAATACTATTATCTAAAAATCCAATTACACAGAGATTAGTTAATGATGGTATAGACAGCACAATGAATTGGCTTACTACATCATATGATGGTAAACAGGTTATGCAACAACTTGTAAAACAAGCAGACCTTAGAGGTAGACAAGCTAAAGAACAATTAGATAACCCAGTTGCGTTACGCAACAATTTAGAAGCACTAGGTTATAGAATATCAAGACATATTGGTGGACAGTTTCAAATTAAAGACCCATTAACAGGTGTAGTAAAATCAGAAGATTGGGCAACTTCAATTAGATTTCAAAATGGAACTATGGTTTATCCATTATACGAATATGGTTTTGAAGGTGCATCAAGTGCAGCACTTAACTTTCTTAAAAATGGTGGATTTGTAGATGGCACAGACTGGTTAGAAAGTTGGACACTTGCAACACAAGGTAAAGGTATGAGAACAATACAAGGACAAATATCTAAATATTACAAAGATGTGTGGAAATTATTTAGAAAAGACATAGATGTATTACCAAATAATGTTAATGGTGCATATGTAGGTTTAAATAACAAATATAAAAGTAAAGGTGATTTAGATGCTGCAGTTGCAAAGCTAGATAGAGGACTAGAGTTTTTATATTCTTCATTTCTTACTGGACCATCAGATATAGCTAATCGTGACCCATTGTACAGATTAAGTATATACGAACATGGGTTAGATGGTATTAAGTTAATGACAGAGGACTTAGCAAAAGATTTCTTAAAAGGTGCAGAAGCATCACTTCGTGGTAGTAAGTTTGGCGAAAAAATACTAGGTGAGATAGTAGATGAAATAACAACCTACAAAGAAATAGGTTTTGCTAATGAAATTACAAATATGGAACAACTTATGGCAATACTCTCAAAAAAAGCAGGTGCATCTGTAGTTGATTTATTGTATAGCACTAAGTCAAGACATCAATTTAGTGATGCGTTATCTTCATATGTACCATTCCCAGAGATTGGTGCAGAGGTTTATAAGACTTGGGGTGGATTATTTGGTACAGGACCACAGAAATTTAACAGAGCAAGAATAGCATTTGATGCAGGTGATGAAGGTAAACCATGGGATGCAGAAATGGGATTCTTTTTCAAAGACCCAGTTACAGGTAAGCGTATGTTTAGTTATCCTGACCCATTTGGTGTTATACAAAAAAACTTTTTTGGAGAAGATTTACGACAACAAGGTGTGCGTGTAAGACCTGCAGGTTTCTTATCTGCACTTAACTTAGTAACAGCTAATGGTTTTTTACCAGGTGTAGGACCTAGAGAAGTATGGGGATTAGAGTTTTTTGAAAATATTGTTACTACATTACCTACATTTTTAAGTAAATCTATACTTGGAGATTTTAGAACTAATACAGATTTGTATTCATTAGTTACAGAGGTTTTACCATCATATGCTGAAAAGGTTTTAACTGCAGAATATTTTAGTGATAACTCTGAAGAAACATTAGACAGGAGATATGCTAGTTCTGTAATTGATACGCTTGCTGTTATGTATGCTAAAGGTCTTATAGACCCAACAGATACAGGTAATCAAGGTGATACTTTAGAAAAATTTAGAGATGCAGCTAATAACCAATGGTTAGTTAGAGGAATTGTACAAGCATCACTGCCTACAGGGTTACAACCAAGAATAGAAGTAAAAGATAAAGATGGTCAATGGTGGTTTGTACAAGCACTTACAGATGAATACAGAAGAATGTTAGAAGTAAATGATTATGATTACTCTACAACACAATCAGAGTTTATAGATAGATTTGGAATTAATCCTATACCTCTTATACAAACTAAAAATAAACCTGCTGTTAGAACACCATACACAGAATCTGCTGTACAGTTTTGGTCAAAGAGAGAAAACAGAGCATTGTATGATACACATCCAAGAACTGCATACTACATAAGACCAGATACAGTTGATGATGATTGGGTATGGTCAGGTGATTTTAATGCACTTAGAGATTACTACACAGAAAAAGAATGGGATTTGTTAGTAAGACAAACATTGTTAGAAAGAGAATTGCAAATAGTAAAAGAAGATTTGCAAATAATTGCTAAAGAACAAGACAAATCTAACAAATGGATTAATGGTAATTATGCACTTAAAAGAAGAGAGCTAGAAAAAGCATATGGTATTAAAGGGTTTTCATCATTAGGTATAGGTGAAATAAAATCTGACCCATCATTAGATATTATGGAACTACAAACCTGGAAAGATAATGATGTATTGTCTAGTTCATCAGAATTTACACCGCTACAAAAATATTTACAAAAAAGAGAAGAAGCTATTAATATATTGACAAATGGTGGAGAGTTTGAAGGTGGTAGATTTAGTAAAGCAAATCCACCTACAATAGACCCATTACGCAGTGAGCAAGAAAGAAGTGCATATGTGCGTGATAGGTTGGCAGAATATGGTAGAGAACTTATTGAAGAATATCCAGATACATTCTTTAACCAGATATTTTATGGTATTCTGTTTTATGAAGTTGACAATACAAGATATGAGGATTAATTAATGTCATTTGCAATAGATTACAGAGGATATGAAGACAACAAATCAGGATTTATAATAGCATTATTAGAAAATAATTTTATACCATATGCAACACCAGTAGGTAAAGAATTATTTGGTATTGATGCTTTCCAGGATTATCAGGAAAGTGCATTTTCAATTAGAGATTTATTTGAAATACCAGGAGTACAAGGTTTACCATCAGTAGTATTTTTTAAAAACTTAAATAAAGAAACTGCAAATTTAAACGAAATAAAAATACAGTTAGTTAACTTACAAAATGATTTGAAAAATAATATTGGTTCAGAAGGTATTGAATACAATGATGAGTTAATAAAATTTTATGGAACTGTAGGAACTGATGTAGGAGATATTACAGGTAAAGTAAAAGAATCTACAAATCTTACACAAACAAGTGATATTAATTTTTCTGACCAAATACAAACTACATTAAGTGAAGAAGCGGTAGCATCTTTTGGACCACAAGTAGAACAGACATATGCTTTTGATGATGAAACAGGATTAGCAGGATTAAGTCGTGTACTTACACTAGGTGGTAATTACTACAACAGCGAAGGTCAATATGTAACAAAAGATGGAGAAGTTAGATTAGGACCTAATGGAGAGTCACTAGAAGCACCATTTTTGCAAAATGATGGATGGAATTTATTTTGGGAAAGAGATGACATATTTGAAATACAACAATTAATTGCAGCAGCAGGAGGACCTGCACCAGAGAAATTAGGTGTATGGGATAAAGGTTTAGCTAAATATATGAACAATGTATTAGCTTATGCAAATGATGGTGAAAGTTGGATGACAGATATGCAAAATGGTTTAAGCACAGGTAACCAGTGGCGTAGTGCATTACAAGAATTTAAACTACAAAATGATGGTGGTACACAGTTATCAGAGATATTAACTGCTGTAGGTTATTCTACTGTTAATAGACCAAAGGTTACAGGAACACAAGCTAAATCTAAAGTTGATGAGATATATGCAGGATTAGGACTAAAAGCTACAGCAAAAGATTACAAAGATATTGGTGATGCGTTTATAGAACTATCTACACAAGCTGCAGCAAGACAAGAAGATATAGAAAGTAAAGCTGTAGGACTACAAGATTTATTACTTGGTACAACTAAGTTTATGTCATCACCACCAAGTGGTGAAACACCTGAAGGTATAGAATATCAGAAAGCATTAAATGATGGAAGAGTGTTAGAAACATCTACAGGAATATACATTATACCTGACCCAGAAGAACTAGCTGCTGCAAAAGATATACCAGAGGCAATAGATGTAGATGCTAGGTTAATGGAAATGGTAGAAGCTAGAGATGCTACTAGAATACAAGGTGCAAAGGATAGAGAGTTTGACAGAAACAATGCTTTATTGTTTAAACAAAACTTTCTTACAACTACAAGAACAGGATTAGGATAATGG
>VMHT01141891.1_pt1 | contig 14163 bp, 17 predicted proteins | sample 4693611 | NCBI WGS metagenome assembly VMHT01 (sample SAMN12280063, study PRJNA550983) | marine metagenome | isolation source: seawater sampled from same location over 5 years 0.02-0.2 micron viral filtrate | place: USA: collected off the coast of southern California halfway between the port... ... | reverse complement strand
TTCTTTTTGGTTAATATTCTCCATACATTCGCAACAATACATATAGTTAGAGGATATTATTTTCTTTAAATCCACTTTTTATTTCTTTTTAATTTTTTTTTTGTGTTTCTCCCATAAATCTTTGTCGGCTGTTTTTCGTGTTCGTCCTCCTACTTCAAAACTATATATCCTCGCAATTGCCCATTGTTGTGGTGATTTAACTGATTTTCTTACACTACTAGGATTAGATTTATATGCCCCCATACCTCTATAATAGACTTGATCTAAAATGCTCATGCTTATACCAGTTAGTTTACTTATATCTTTTTTACTATTAGGTTGGTTTAATGGTTGTTTGTAGCGTTTATTAAATTTTTGTTTATTAGTCAATACCATATATTATTTACCAATTTTTTTTTCTGCTTTTTTATGTGCTTTTGTAAAACTATCGCCCCCAGCAATTTGTACGACCATTTGTTTTAAATGTGATATAGTATGGTGCTTACTATGTTTCTTTAATCTTTCTAACATAGAATCAGTTAGTTTATCTCCACCTTTATAACTTCGTATAACCATTGTGGATAATTCTGCCTTTCTCGTCATTTTCTTTGGATAATTTTTTTTAACAACTTTAACTACATTTTGCGATTTACCATATGCCATTATATAATATTAACTTATATATTTATTCTGTAGGTTTTTTAATTAAAATAGTCATAATGGCTGTTTCGTCGCCTTGAATTAATGGTGAAAAATCTTTATTTAAAATTCTAAAATTTAAATTCTTGGCGTTAATTTCTTGGGCATTATTTATGTCTACAAATATTGGCGTAGACGCTTCGTATTCTATTAAACCATCAGTCCCATTATTATTTTCTGGTATAGTCATAAGTATATTTTTTCTTCTACCTCTTTTGTCGGTTTCTGGATTGTTATAACCACTACTATCTTGAGGATATGTTATTTTACTAGCATCAAAACTATCCAAAGGTAAACTCATACTTTCTACTATAAAATTATCGCTTTTATATACTGCTGGTAAACTTTTTGCGGTAAATATTCTCCACCCTAGTTGTGGTCTTGTAAGATTTAGTGATGCTTGTATGGCAGATACTTTACTACTATCGTCCTTAAATTGTGTAAATCCTAATCCTCTCCATATAGCATTATTCAGTGTTATACTACCTCTCGTATTTTCAAACTGGGTGGTGTTTAATCGCCCTTTTGCTACTGGGACTTGCGGTAAAACATCGCCTACTACACTATTATCTATTACATCGGCATATCCATTTCCTCTACCAGTATCTATTTTTCCAGTTAAAGTCCATTCGTCATTTCCTTTTTCATTACCACCTATAGAAGGCAACCAAGGGTCTATTGAAAAATTAAACATGTCTATTTTACAATGTGTATCTGCCCCACGAATATATAAATAAGGGTATAAGTCTGTGCCTGCTGGGATTTGTATTGGATCTCCAAACTGCTGAAAAACCCCAGGACCATCGTCATAAGCAACGCCAATATATAAAAGATTACCACTAACTTTAAACACCATTACATCGTGAACTTTTATATCTGGGTACGACCCTAAAGCAACTCTTTTGGGCTGTAATCCACTATTTTTTTCATTACCAGTATCGTTAATATATGCGTAATTTTCGGTTGGTCGGTTGATTCTTATCTCAAAATCTCTTACCGATGCTGGTATATCATCGTCAGCAGTTAAAGCCAATGTTGATAGATTTGTTTTAGAAAGACCAATTCCAAAACCATTGTCTTCGGCACCACTACCATTATCTATTAAATCATGAACTCTCGCCGTAAACAATGAACAACCATCGTTTAACCTTCTACCATTTAAAGGTAATACTTTATAAGATCTATCTAATGTTGCTGGTTGTCCACTTGCTTTATTTATAAGAGTTTCTTTGGCTGGATATTGCCCAGTTATAGTCATAGTAATTTGTGCGTTTGCCCAATTCATTTGTTGGTATAATGTAGTCCCAAAATTAGATATTGGATTTATAAAGGGGGCAATACGCCATTCTATAGTTTTAAAACCATCGTCAGTAGTTGATATTCTAAAGGCACTAGTAATAGCATTATATCCTACATCAGTAGCACCAATACCATTTTCACTCTGTAGAGTTTCATTTAAACTATGTTGTATATCTTTATAGAATGTTTCGGTCTCTGCTAAAGTATAACTTCTATTTAACGCTACTACCTCTTGTATTGTATCGGCATTACCAATAGTGCTTATAAATTTAACTACTGCTTGTTGGGGGACTACTGCAAAAACACCAATATTAGTTTGAAAGGTTAAATTTAATAAAGCCATTTGACTATCTTTTGCTATTACCATATCATTTTGGAAGGCAGAGGCAAAAACACCATTATTGTCGGTTGCTAATCTAATAAGTTTCATTATATAATTAAAAGGATATAAAAAAATAAAAATCTATAAATATAGAATATGGATATTATAAATAAGTTAGCAATGGAAGTTTTTAATAATAAAGAAAGTTATACTACTAATGACTATTTAACTATAATGAATATATTAAAGGAGCAATACCATAGAATAAATGGTACACTAGAGGATTTTAGTAATGAAAAGGAAGACGAAGTAGAACTATGTGAAATATGTGAGGAGTATCCAATATATGAGGAGTGCTATTGTAGTCATTGTTATTATGATCGTAGTGATACATATAGTAATACCGATGGTTATTTAAGCGATTACATTGAACCATATTAAAAAAAATTAAAATTTAATAAATCATAGTATATATATTTTGTTATAATAATAGGTAATAAATATTATATAATAAATAATAATAAATAAAAAGTTATAAAAAAAGTAAAAAAGACACAAAAACACATAGATTTGGAGTAAACTATATGAAAATGGCAATTTATAAAATAAAATTTAAAAGTTATGAGTTTTTATATCTTTTAAGACTTTTTATTTATCTTTTTTTTTTATTTAAAGATTAAAATATTATCTATGCTACATATATGAAAAGAGAATTATTTAGATGCGATTATTGCGATATTGAGAAATTTAATAGTGAAACCCAACAATATGAACAAGTCCCTTTTGTTTGTGAAACATTAGCACATTGGAAACAACATACTAAGAGGGTAAAACATTGTATAAATGTGGAAAGAAATAAGAATTTAGAGGACGATTTAATTGTAGAATGTAAACATTGTAATGGTATATTTACCCAAGCCCAATATAAAAAACATAAAGAACATAACCAATTATTATGGGTTAGTAAAGGATCATTTAGTTATTATAAAGATTGTAGTTGTAATAATTTTTGTTATGGGAAAAAAAGATTTGAAACACTACAAGAACTTAGGGAATATGCTATGATTAGAGAAAAATATAGTTATGGTAAGGATAAAAAGATTAACTATACAAAAAAAGAATATGATAGAGCATTAGAGATATTACGAGATAGAGAAGAACATGAAAACAAACTAAAAGAAATACGCCAAGAAAATGACGCAAAATTAAGAAAAGAGATAGAAGATAAAAAGAAAAAACTAAAAGAAAAAAATATAGATAAGGTCGTACAACCAATTAAAGAAAAAGTTTTAGATAATATTACTATGACTATAGAAGAAGAATTTAATGAGTTAAATGGTTTAGAAGAAAAAGTAGACCCAAAAACAGATTTAAATACACCACCTATATGGGATAGTGAAGATATGTGTTGCGAGTGTGGTAAACCAGATAATAGTTTTAGAGAATATAGTGAACATAAATTAAAAAACTATGGGGTTTCTTTATGTGATTGCGATGATCATAGTGATAGTGATTATGATTAAAACCTAAAGATTTAACTATCTATATTACTATTATGGAGCAAACAAACGAACAATTAAAATTAAGAATAAAAGAATTATGTAGTCAAAGGAATGATTATAAAAAAATGTATAGAAATTTATTAATAAAATATAATAAAATAGTTAATATTATAAAATATGAGTAAATATGCCGAAGACGATATGTTTTTAAATTATGGTAAAAAAGAAGCTACATGCGAAGAATGTGCTAAAATTAAAAAGAAACTAGAAAGAAAAGTAGGGATTAAACAAAATACTATTGATGTTTTAGAAAGAGAACTAAGGAATTGGAAAGACGCACATTGGAAGTTAGTTGGCGTTAATTGTAAACTAGAAGATAGAATACATATACTTGAAGGGACTGATAATGTTATTTAAGGATTTCTATATAGTTATTTAAGGTTTTTCTTTAAAAAAAATAATTGCTTTAATGTAAGTTTTGGTTTTTTTTTTTCTGGGGGCATATACGATTTACCCACTTTAGTCATTATAGTTTCATAAGTTTTATTATCTAATTTGGTATACATATATACTATAATTTATTTTATTTTAATTATTTTTATTTTCTATATAATTAGTATATATATTATGGGCAAATGCTATTTCTGTGAGGAAAAAGATAGAGTAAGTTATTTTAGTTATTATTGTAAAGATTGTGCTATGCTACGAAGGTGGTTATTAACATATAGTCCAAGTAAATGTTGTGATATTTTAAAAAGGACATTAACTAGGGACGACAAACAAATAGATTTTAAAATAACCCAAGAGCAAAAAAAGATCATGTTAAATGAACTACCAACTATAAAAGAAGAAACTAATGATAATGAATCAGACATAGAATATAGCAATACCCCAACTAAAAGAAAATTAAGACCTAAAAAAATTTAAGTAAATTTAGTCCATATACTTTTTTGGTAAGTAGCAAATCTACCCTTTTTTGGTGTAGGTGGGATTAAAGGTTGACTAGTACTAGGTTGTTTTAATTCACCATATGGATTAGGTTTTGTTTCATTTTTATTATTATTTTTATTTACACTATTATTTTCTACTTTTTTTTTATTTTGTTGTAATTTATATTGTTTTGCTATATCTCGCAAATCTTTTAACTCTTGTTTTAATGCCCTAATCTCGTCCATATCCTCTTTAGAGGTTTTACTACTTTTTAAATTTGCTATCTCGGCTTTAAGACTTTTAATATCTTCGCTATGGTCTTTACCAACTCTTTTAACTGCTTTAACATAAACCGCTGGCTCTTCGCCTTCTGCGTCTAACATTTTTTTTACTTTACTTGCTTTTGGATCTTTAGGTGGGTCAACTATACCTGCCTCTTTTTTTGCTTTTTTAGCGTCCCTTGCTTTCTTTAATTGCTCTCGTAGTTTTTGTTTTCTCTCCTCCGACATAGGTTTTCTACCTTTCTTTTTTTGTTCTATAATTTCTGGCTCACCAGTATCAAAAATCTCGTCTGTATCACTCATGTATATATTATAGTTAGAAAATAATTATTTTGTTGAAACTTTTCTAAAGTTTATTTCATTGGAATTGGATTAAAATTTTTATCCATATAATATGTATCGTCATTAGTAAAATTAACCACTAGAAAATCTCTTTTACCTTCGGTTGCTTTTCTAAACATTTCTACAAATTGTTTTTTAGTATTAAAAAAATTCATATCACTTGCTATCAATTCTATTTCTTTCATAGAAGTTTTACCAAAGATAGCCCCAGTTAATTGACTACGGATTGTTGTGTTTGCTTGGGAGTATTTTTGGACTGAAAATATCGTGCTAATATTAACATGTCTACCATTACATACTAATTTATTTATAATATTCTCTTTCATAGTCCTAGTCGCAAGGTTGCCGTCAAATCCTACATCGTCAAATATAATTAAAAATCTTGGCACTTCGTCCCCCTCCATTTCTGCCTCTTTAAATTCGTCTTCTAGTTGATCATATAAAACATCAAGATAGTCCGAATCAAATTCTTGCCTATTATCGTCAGGAATATTTAATGCTTTAGATAGCATATCCAGTTTATTATCTAGTGCGTTGTTTGATATGATATAGATATTTTCGCCAGAAAACATTTTTCTATAAGGAAACTTAGGGTTTGCTAAAAAATTTACAATTAAACTAGTTTTACCCATGCCGTGTTGCGATTTAGCACATAGTAATAATTTAAATGGCGTGTCGAATAAATCTTTAACTTTATTATGAAAATTGTCGGCGTGATCTCTAACTTTTAGAATAGGGTATTTAGTATTATTCATTTAATATAATAATATAATATTTTTAATTTATATATAATGAGCGACGCATTTAAAAACTATAACGCCTTGATTAGTGGTATTAACCAAGAAAATCAATTTAGAGATAGTGCGACAAGGGCAGTAGCAGACGCAAAACAAAAAGCAGACGAAATGGGCAAGACTATTGGTGAGGTAAAATCTTTTTTAAGTGGGCAACATGGGGCGAGAGGTTTTGTAAAAGATATTAAACCAATATTAAAGAAAAGGGCAGAACGACTGGCTGAAAAAGCAAAGGCAGAAATAGAGGCACGAATTAAAGGTAAAGCACAAGAATTATCCAATCGTGTAGCACAAGCACGAACAGAAGCAGAGCAACGACTATCGCAAGGTAGACAAGCAGTCCAAGATAGATTTGATGGAAATGGTACGCCAGAGGCAAATGAAAGCACTGGCGATACAACTGAAAATCCAACACAAGCAGAACCAGCAGGAGAAAATGTAAACACTGAATATGACGATTGGGACACACCACACGGAGAAGAAACTGGAGGTGGAGAAGCACAAGACGGATATGACGACTGGGATACACCTGGCACTGGCGACGCTAATGATTTTGACGAATGGGATTCACCTTGGGGAGACGATACTTTAACAGAAGGTCGTGCAGGGACATTTAATAATCCAATTGCTAATGGTAGAGCAAATAAACAAAATCCTACTGAACAAGATAGTCAAAATCCAATGGAGGCAAGATCAGAGCCACCTTCGTATGAAGAAAGTTTTGACGCTAGCACCCAAGAAAAAGCACCTGGAGCAAGTCCAGTAGAAAAACCAACAGACCCAACACCACCATATCAAGCACCTAATCCAAATGAACCAACTGGCGGTCAAGGGGACGGAGCATTAAGTAATGAATCGCAAATGACTAATGTAGCACCAAAAGCAACTGGTGCTGGAGATCAAAGTCTTGCCGATGGTGCTAAACAAGAAGTAGAACAATCCGCTAAACAAGCAGTAGCAAAATCCGTAGAAAAAACCGCTGTAAAAACTGGGGCAGAGGAAGGTGGAGAAGAGGCAGGATTATCCATACTAGACGCCGTGCCTGGCCTTGATCTGCTTGGGTTTCTAGGGGGGGGCATTCTCGCTGCAATAGAAGCACACAAACAAAGAAAAGAAGAAAGAATAGAGGAGGCAGGTGCTACAGGATTAGCAAACCAAGCAGTCCAAGTTGGTGTTGGGGGTGAATAATTATATTAAGATTTAGTAAATTATAGTTAATATTTATTTAATTTTTATTTTTATTTTATATTATAAATATATACAATGGAACAGATTTTAAAAATACAGAGCGAACAAGGATTTAGTGAAACTGCTAAACCTACTGCTTTTATTAATAGTAAACTTATAGATCTAATTATACCTGGTAGTACTGGGTCTTATGATTTATCCAAATCTTATGTTAATTTAAATATGGAACTCGTTAATGCCCCAAATGCTTCGCAACCAGCGTCAGCAACTGCTACAGACACCGCCTTATATAATAACGAAATTATTTACAATGGCAACCTTGGTGGGACAAATCCGTCTACAATTGTGCCTTGTAGTGCTATTGTTCGTAATGCTGATATGTTTTCAGCGAATAAAGGTATGGTAGAAAGTATTAGACGAGTTAATACATTACGACAAATTTTATGGAATTTTGAGAATGATAAAGCCGAGCAACACGATGGTTTAGATAAATTTGGGACTTTTCAAGGTCGTAGAGGTTTAAATAATAAAACATCGTCATTAAACCAAATTATTGGGTCTAATGTAAATATTGCTGGGGTAAAAGTGGATAAAAAAGCACATGCTCTCTCACGAGATTTTAGAATACCTTTAAGCGATTTATTCGGTGTTGGTAATGCTATGTGGAATAGTGGTGTTTTTGGCGATACACGAATACATTTAGAAATAGAACCTAATTTACTTGGTATTGCCCAACTTGGTGGAAATGAATTTACCTCTACCTTTGATCCTACTGGAGTTAATTTGCCTTTCGGTAAAGGGGACGATACAACATTAGGAGGTGGTGTTGACTTTGGAACTACCTCGCCTATTGTTTTATCAATCCCTTACTTTGACCCACAATTGGACTGCCCATTTTATGTAGGGCAAGCAGTAAAATGCTCGTGCACTGGGTCAGTTGCTGGAGGGAGTGGCGATGTATTTTCAGTCATAGACGCTATTGAGTTTTTTGGTGCTACAAACTCTACTAATCCACCTGCTGGAGACCAAAAATGTCGTCTTACTTTAAGAGATAAAATCATTACCTCAAATGGTGCTGGTGAAACTATGACTAATGTCCGTGTTGAAGCATTACTTAGTGCGACTGCTGACGACCAAATTAGAATAAATAGGGCTGAAATTGTATTATCCCAAATGCCTGGTGTTGATGCCCCAGACGGATTAGATTACAGAACCTACTCTACAGAAGAAACCCAAGGCAATAGTCTTACCTCATATAATAAACAAGTTATAATAGAACCAAACTGCCAAAATCTTATTGTAGCACACTGCCCAAGTGGTAAGACGCAACCTAGTGAAGCATGGACTTCGTATCGTCTTGCGATAAATAATGAGGACGTTTGTGGTAATCGTGATGTCCATTATAAAAAATCTTTACATGAAGATAGGATATTAAGATTTATGAATAATAGGGGGCAAAATATAGATAATATAACATTAAAACAAATTGGTACTAGTGAAACACAAGCAAACAACGCAAACCAAATAGATTATTACCCAATTTTAGAAACTATGCCTTTAACGCAAACAGAGAAAATGGTTAATTTAGAATTAGTTAGTGCTGGGGCAAAGGACGTTATTTTTTACAAAGAATTGGTTAAAAGTATATAGTAAATTATAGTTTATATTTAATTTTTATTTTTATTTTATATTTATATATATATATAATGAGTTTTGATAATATAGTTTTTCATTCAGCACAACCCGAAGCAAGGCAAGATAAATATATAGAATATAACAATGTTGACTTTGTTTTAGCAGTAGGAGAGGGACGAAGTTTAATGAGAAATAGTGTTAGAATTAATGGTGATATTAAGATCGCTAATGCTGGTGATGGTACTAGGTCATTAGGTAGAGTTTATTTAGACGCTCGTATTGGTGTCCACGGCACTATTGATTCTATTCAGACCAGTTTTTCTGGAGCAGGTGGCGTAAAAGAAGTGATACAAAATTATGGTAGGTGGGCAACTATGGACGCTATAGGGACTATCTATGAAGACGATTATAATTCAGCAAAATACCAGTGTGAACAACGAGCCCCTACCCATGTATGTAGTGGTAAAATCGCTAAAGGCGAAGATACATTAAATAGTGGCACAAAACTAACAGATAATTTTGACTTTTCTTTAAAACCACTATGTGTATTAAATAAAATGAGTGGTGATCATTTACCTTTTGAGAAGAGTGGAGAAATTAGATTGACTATCAATCTTGCGAGAAACATGTCGGCACTAATGGGTGATAATCAGGGTAATGGAGCGAATTATGAATTAACTAACTTACATTGTTCGTACTCGTCATTACCGACAAATGGTAATCCAGCAAGTAAATCTACAACTATGCGTAGTGTATATAATGTTAAGTCTACTATATTAAGTGGTTCAGCAAATATCCAAGCCCAAGTCCCAGCAATGTGCGACGCTATGAGTGCGAGTTTCCAGTCGCAGGATAGAGAGAATGTTAATTGTTTTAGTAATTACGATTGTAATCAAGTAGAAGGTATAACTAATGTAGAATTTTTATTTAATGACGCAACTAATAAATATATAACATACCAGATTAGCGACCAAAATGAAATGATACATAGATACATTGATAGTTTCCGTAATACTGGCCACAACCAAATGACTTTAGATAAATTTAGGACTAATGCTGGTTTTGGTGTTGGTCTCCACTTTCAAGGGTTTATTGACCTATCTAACCAACGATTTGGTTTACAATTAGATAGCGATGTTAGCAATGTAAATCCTATGAATGTATATATGTATTTCCATAGTATAATTTCGGCATAATTATTTATTTATGATTTATTAAAAGATATACTATGAGTTATTTATTATTTTTATTTTTATTTTATATTTATATATATATATAATGAGTTTTTATTCCGACGAAAATGTTAAAACGAGATATTTAGATCCAAAAATATATGTGCCAGCAAACGATGGTGGTGGTCGCTGCACCTTTGAGTTAGACGCTAATGAGAGTGCCTACCTTCCAAACATGCGGTTGACTAATGTAGGTATTACTATTGGAGCAATTAACGATTATAACCCCCAACTTGGTGCTTTAAGTATTATTCGTAATATTCGTCTTATGGATGGTAAGGTAGAATTATGCTCCCAAAATGAATTCCGTTTTCATAGAGGTTTTGTTAATGTAAATAAACCAAATAGTGTGTGTGAAGCGGTTTCATCGCAATTAGAATGTAGTGCTTTAGGTTTTAGTCAAGACGGCACTAATTATAAAGTTGGGCGTATTGCTGAAGTATTAAAAGCCGATGTTAATCCACCTAGTTCGGCTGCAAACTCTACTAATGTTGCTTGGTTAGATTTAAGAGAGGTTTTCCCTATGTTAAATAGTATTAGTCATTTACCAACTGCCGTATTTAATAATTTAAGATTAGAAGTAGAATTAGACACCACACGAGCAAACCAAATTAGTGTGAAAACTGATACAGCACAAAATTCTTTAAGACCACTCCTCGCCGTTGACGTACTAGAAAATCCAGTCATTGTAGACAAAATGAATGCTGGTTTAAATGGAGCGTCTTGGTTGGAGGTAGAACACGACCAATTTTTAATCCCACAAGCAACAGGCAATGGTGGTGCTGGTGATCAAGCAGTAGTCCAAAATGTTAATGTTAAATTAAACGGATTTAATAATAAACGATTAGAACGCCTTTTAATTGTTAAGGCAATTGCGTCTAGTAAAACGGAGAGTGCCAACACAATTTTAGGACTTGGTATGTATGGTAGTCAAGCGTGTTTCCGACAAAAACTCCAATACAGAGTAAATGGGCGTAATATTTTACCAGCAATGGATACAAGTGGTAATAACCGAAGATTAGCACAAATTGTAGATACTTTTGGGGATTGCTTTTCTTACATTGGGTCTAACCAATATGGTGCTAATAATAGTGCTGAACTCAATGACGCTCGTAATTTATTAGGCAACTTGGATTATATGGGTTGCTATATCGGTGAATATATTAACGATTTACAATTAGTTTATGAACGAACTGGATTAGAAGATACAACAGACAAACGACCAACCACTGATCAACTCGTAGCACATGTTTATGGGGAGACACGAAAGATTTTACAATTACAACCTGGTGGACAATATAGAATTGCTTACGCCCAATAGGTATTTATTTAATTTTTATTATATAACATTATATTATATATAATGGAGAACTCGACTTTAATTAAATTAAGACAACTTGAATCAAATGATGTAGCCCAAAATGGGGCATATAATATTAGTTTAAAAGAAAGTGTTAAGTTAGAAGAAGGCGATGTCGTAAAATTACATACAGCAATATTAGACACTTCTACAGAGAGTTTTATAACATTAAACGAAGATACACTTATAGAAATGGACGTAGCGAATTATGTTAGAAATTATAAATTTAATAGTCCAATAGCACAACACTTTCAAATTCCTATAAATGATAGTCAACCAGATTTAAATATGTATTTTCCGTGTTTTGAGACTGGTGTTAGTGGTAATGAATATTTAGTAAAAGAGGTAATTTGTTATGCTCACGACGATGAAAGGACTGACCCAATAACATTAGACTATGAATATACTGACCCAGCAACTGGTAATACTAAAACTCCTGGGACTATAAATGTTCCCTCATTTAAAGGTATAGACCACGTCTCTTTAGGTTTTAGAGTGCCTATGAATAAACTTATTAGTGGTAGAGGTATAACTTTATTAAATAGCGACGAAGATTTACATAGTCATAAATTATCGGATAGTAAAGGTATGAATGGACGACCTTTTTTTGTTGTTAGTGATACACCATTACCAAATCCTGGGGGCAATGAAGTCCATAATAATATATTTACACGGACTTTATCATTTACTATAACAGCAGGACGCTATTATCCAGCAGAATTAGCAACTATTATAACTGACCAAATGGCTGCATTGGGTAGTATAGGACAAGTTGGATACAATGTAGCAGAAAATAAATATCCAGTAGAAAGTCCTTTTATGAATACATTACACCAACTAAATCATTTAATAACTGGGGCAACAGGCAGTGGGGGACTAGATAAAAAAATAAATTACAATCCAACTATTCCAGAATCAACACAATTACCGACACAACTAATGAATTTTAATGTAAGTGCTTTAGCAAGTGCGACTGACCCAGTCATAGGTGCGAATGAGATCAGTTTAAATTATGACGAGAATTTGAAGAAACTAAACTTTGACGCATTACATTTTCCATTTTATGTTGGTACTGGAGGTGCTGGTGGTGGAGGGCAACCTGGTTTACAATATCCAGATATCGCTGCAGAACTACAACCGAAAACTGGGGGTGGGACACTCGTGCCACATGAACCTCAACCTAGTTATGGGGGGGCATTTTTTACAAGATTATCGCCCACAGATTTTTGGACTAAACAACTTGGATTTGAGGGGTTAGTTGTGACTCCTGGGACAAGTAGTGTATTATTAACTGGTAGAACAGATTTATCATCGGCAGTTTTACCAGACATTTACCCACTTACTTTACAATTAACACCTGGGCAAAATATTGTAGTGGCTTATGATGGACTAGATAATATTATACCGAAAACGGCAACAGCATTTTTACCAGTATTGGGAGAAGTTGCTCAACCATTAACAACACCAATTATTAGTCAAAGAGAGTTTGATGTGCCGAATAATGACGAAGGATATTATTTAATAGAAGTCGGTATGAATATACCACAAAAAATGATAGGAGGTTTTGGTAATAGAATAACAACAAGTAATAAAGTCCAAGGTATTATGGGTAAATATTTTACAGCAGGTAATTTTCTACAATCGCAAGGGAGTGGAGCAATAGTATACGAACACCAAGGCGAACCAGTCTTACTTAGTGATTTGGCGGTTAGTATTAGAAACCCAGACATGACCTTGACCGCCGATAATGACCTTGGAGAAAAAAATAGTATATTTTTAGAAGTAATTAAAACAACACCTAGTGCACAGCCGACACCAAGTAATTAGAAATTGATAGTAATTGTTTTATTTTCTATTTTAATCTCATTAGGATTTTTAAATTTATACATATATGATCTTTTATTAGTCTTTTGTTTTATAAATAATTTTAATTCTAACATTCTTAGAAATATTTTTCTTATAAAATATAATTTATTATGTTTAGTAATATGAACTATCATTTTACGAAAAACTGAATACCTTATGAAACCATAGTCCCAAGCATTTTTTTTGTTAAGATAATCTCTAACCTTTTCTACCTCTTTCTCTACATTTATAGTAATCATATAAATATATAGTTAGAAAATAATAGTAAATATAAATCCTAAAAATATTTTCTTTAATAAAAATAATGAAAGTATTAGAATTATTTAGTGGGACTGGTAGTGTAAAAAAAATTTGCGATGAATTAGGTTGGGAGTGTATAAGTGTAGATATAGACGACATATATCACCCAGTAGATTTTAAGGTAAATATATTAGAATGGGACTATAAACAATTAGAAAAAAACTTTGATATAGTATGGGCGAGTCCACCTTGCGAGAGTTTTAGTTCTATGTTAAATATCCATAAACACATTGATATACAAAAACGAATGGACGAAGAAGGTTTGCCGTTATTATATAAAACTAGAGAGATAATAGACTATTTTAATCCAAAATATTATTTTATAGAAAATCCAGACACTGGTCGTATGAAAAATTTTATAAATGATTTACCCTATATTAGAGTTTGTTATTGTAGATATGGATTTGACTATAAAAAACCAACAAGAATATGGA
>VMHT01137471.1_pt1 | contig 14164 bp, 13 predicted proteins | sample 4693611 | NCBI WGS metagenome assembly VMHT01 (sample SAMN12280063, study PRJNA550983) | marine metagenome | isolation source: seawater sampled from same location over 5 years 0.02-0.2 micron viral filtrate | place: USA: collected off the coast of southern California halfway between the port... ... | reverse complement strand
ATGGCTATTAGACCCCCTTCATGGTGTTCAGATGCAATTCCGACCGATCGTGGTTGGACACATCCTCGTACTGGAGAACTATTAAAGGCAGTTAAAATCAAATCTCATATGATTGATGACTGGTTTGCTAATCAAAATACAGAAGAAGTAGAACTTACTTCTGTTGTTACAGAGCCGGTTATAGTTCATGAAACCCCCGAGATCGCTCCCGAAGATATGGAAACACTATTCGAACTTGACGAAAGACTTAATGAAGTAGAAATTATGGAAGACACAGATACACAAATGGAAATGCTTATTGAAGCTCCTGCTAATGATAAGTCGCTCGAAGAAATGACAAAGCGCGAACTTGAAGATCTTGGTCGTCAACATGGTGTTGAGTTAGACCGTAGAAAGAATAAGAAAACTCTTATTGAGTCAGTAAAGAATTTATTAGGCTAATATAAATAGCTTTATGTTAGTATTTAATGAATTGAATGAGGACAACCTCTTTTTATATGCTGCGAAACATTATTATAATCCTAAGTTCTCTGACATCGAAGAGTTCTACGAGGATTTAAAAAGGTTCAAGTATATAAAGAGGTTGGTTAATCGTTATTTAGATCATGGTGAATTGGCCGAAAGGTTGATTTTAAACCATTTAATTGTTGTATTTAATGCTTTTGGTGCTGAAGCGATGTTGAACATCTTAGAATTAAAACTAGATGAAAAACATTGGCCAGTAGTAAAACCATTCTTAGTGTTTTTGAAGTATATTGCCAATGACCAGTATACACAAGTTCCGATGGATCATATAGTAATTAACGAATTAAGGAAGATCTGATGCCAACAAGAAGTAGAAATCTAGCTGCAGCTCTCGGCGGTACTATTGCAAATAACGTCTTTGGTACAGATGGCTCCCGTTCTGGTGCAGGTATTACTGTTTATGATTATGATTCGAACGGTGCATTACTTTTAACCGACAACTCTTCTTTTGCAGACGGTTCATTACATTATCTTACCAATCAACGAGAGCTATATGTTTGGGATGATAACGAATCAAAGTTTTACCAATTAGATGAAATCTCAGATGATAAACTAGGAGGAGGATCATCGAATATTCAAGGATCAAATTACGGATATAACGCTGGCGGCCGGCAGCCTGGCCTTAGTAATGTTATTGACAAGTTTTCATTAACATCTGATAATAACGCAACAGACGTAGGAGACTTAGTCACATCAAGAGAAGAAGGCTCCTCTAATTCTTCTACTACCCACGGCTTTACAGGTGGTGGTGATGGATCACCAACAGATCCCACTTCAGTAGAAAGTTTTGCGTTTGCCAGTGATGGTAATGCAACTAGTGTAGGAGATCTACTAGTCACCAGAAGAAGTGGAAGTAGTAGTAGTTCTAGTACTGATGGCTATATAGCTGGTGGTTATATTCCATCACCTGCTCCTACTGGAAATATAGAAAAATTTAGTCTTTCTAGTGATGCAGATGGCGTGACTGTAGCAAATTTATTAGCTTCTACTAATAGAATGTCAGGACAAACATCAAGCACACATGGATATGCTGCTGGCGGTATGTACAATGATACTGGTAACACAAATATAATTCAGAAGTATTCACATTCAGTAGATGAAAATGCTACAGATGTTGGTGATTTAGTATCAACCGTTAGACAGAATACTGGTACTTCATCTACTACTCATGGCTATGTAGCTGGCGGTAGATCAGGTAACCCGGGTTATAATTATGTTGATATTCAAAAATTTCCATTTGCGTCAGACGCTAATGCAACAGATGTAGGAGATTTAACTGAACCTGGGATAGAAGGACCATCTGCTGGAGTTTCTTCTACAACATATGGCTATCATTCTGCTTACGCGAACATACCTGTGAGTCCATATACGACAACAGGAGATAATATTAGTAAATACCTATTTGCTTCTAATGGTAATGCAACTGATGTAGGAGCCTTAACTGTCATGAGAAGTATCGCTAGCGCGGCGCAATATTAAAGGATCGAGTATAAATGTCAAGAGCAAGAGATATAGCGGATTTAATAACAGCTGCAATTGAAGCAAACACTATTCAATCTGACGGAACAATTACTGGCACACCAACAAAAGTCAATACTCATGACTCTGATGGTGCATTACTTGCTGCCGATAGCTCAGGTTATGCAGACGGCTCTTTACACTATATGACTACTCCTCGCAAACTTATGCTATGGGATGATAGTGACGGCGGTTTCTTTGAGATGACTGTTGCCACTGATCAGTTAACAGCACCATGGAGTATTCAAGGATCAAATTATGGATATGCTGTGGGTGGTACGCCTGGTGTAAGAAACGAAATAGAGAAATATTCATATGTGACAGATGGCAATGCCACCGATGTAGGTGATACTGCTATAGCTTATGTATATGATCACCTAGGTCACTCTTCATTAACACATGGTTATCTAAGCGGAGGAGAACCAAGTTCTCGTCGCACACGTATTGAAAGATTTGCATTTGCGAGTGACGGTAATGCTAGTCTTATGTCTGCAGTATTATTTGGATCAGGTATTCGGGGCGCAGCATCTTCTTCAACAGAAAGTCATGGTTACATACACGGCCATGGTCAAGACAGTCCAGCTCCAACAGCACAAAAGGTACAGCGATTTGCATATGCGTCTGATGAAGACGCGGCAGAAACAGGTGATGCAGATGATATGGGTGTTTATAGTGTAGGTCATTCATCTGCTACCCACGGATATGCTGCAGCAGGATTTTCCGATCAAACTGCTATATTTAAATATGCATTTGGATCTTCAACAACCATGTCAGATGTAGGAGATTTACCTACTAGTACTTACTTGGGTGGTTCACAATCTGATCAGATTAATGGTTATGGTTATGTTTCAGGTGGCCATCCGACAACCAATGCTATTAGAAGATTTTCGTTTTCATCTGATGGTAATGCTACAGATTATTCAGATCTACATACAGCAGTACGTTACAATACCGGTGGAACACAAAGCACTGTTAGCGGATATTCACATATGGGACAAAATAGTAATATTATTCAAAAGTTTCCATTCTCAAACAATAATACTGGTACAGACGTTGGAGATCTCACTGTTGCAAGACATAGAGGTAGTGGGAATCAGATTTAGGAATCATATAAATGTCAAAAAATAGAAACATATCAGATAGAATCTCCGCAGCTCTAAGAGCAGGTAATCTTAATACTAGTGGTCAAATCACTGGTGGAGGTATAAATTCACACAATGATTCTGCTGCAGCTGATATATTAAGTAATGCCTCGGCCGGTGATGGTTCTATGCACTATGTTAATATTCCTAATAAGATGTATGTTTATGACAGTAGTGACGCAGGTTACTATGAAATTAATGTAGGTAATTATTTAGGTTATGTTGCTCCTCATCAAGGTCAAGGTAGTACTTCAGGATTTATTTCTGCTAGTGTAAATTCCAATCCTAATAATACAGTTCAATCATTTGCATTTGCATCTGATGGTAACGCTACAGATCATGGCGACCTATCTTCTGATACTGGATACGTCGCTGGGGTATCATCATCTACAAGCGGATATACAGTAGCTGGTATGAAAACCTCTAGTTTTACAAGACACGATCATATTTTAAAATTTGCATTTTCTAGCAATACTACTGGAACTGATGTGGGTGATACTTTATCCGTAATGTATAGCGCTGCTGGTAACGAATCAACTACTCACGGTTATGTTGGTGGAGGATATAATCCTCCTAGTGTTTTAAATACAATACAAAAGTGGCCATTTTCTAGTGACGGTAATGCTACAGACGTTGGAGATTTATCTGCTACGAATGCGTACGCTGCAGGACAAACGTCGGCCGACGATGGTTATCTGTCTGGGGGATGGAGCCCCACCACTAGCGAAACTAATGTAATTCAAAAGTATCCGTTTGCTTCTGATGCAAATGCTAGTAATGTTGGAACAATGACTGCAACTAGAAGAAGACTTACTGGAAGTAATTCAACTACACATGGTTACAACGCAGCTGGTGAACACGGATCATATAGAGATTTTGTTGATAAGTTTCCGTTTGCTTCTGATGGATCTTCTACTGTTGTAGGAGATGTTTACTTTACTAGTACAAAATTTGCAGCTGGTGCATCGTCAACAGAAAGTGGATATATTGCAGGTGGCTCTGGCGGTGTAGCAACTAATGATTTATCTAAATACTCATTTACCACCGATGGTAATGCCACAGATGTAGGAGATTTAACAATTACATCGTTTGGCTCAGCGGGTCATCAAGTTTAGGATATACTATGGGATTAATTAAAAGAGCAGCAGACCTTACATTTACATTTCGATTCATTCGCATGTTAGTGATGGATTGGAAAAACTGGGATGCATACAAATTGGGAATTATTGATGATGAAGGTAAACGCAATCGTAAAGTCACTCTTGACAACGATGAGAAAAAGTCTGCTTATACTCCTTTCATTCGCCTTGCTGCTAACGTTAAAAGGCTCGTTAGTAAAATACCAGGAGGTGGATCAAAACTTGGATCTTTTGCGAGCGCGCTATACCTCATCAAGGAGAAACACGGACTCGACGACACCAAGTTATTAAAGATTACAGAAAAATTAGGTTATGAGCCATTTGATTTTCTTGTCGAAGCAAATATGTGGTTTGTGCTTGAAGACAAAAGACTATCGCCTGGCATGTACAGAGTCAACGATTATAAGATGTTAAATTGTTCATTTGATGAGATTGTAAAACCTAAAGATCAAGTGAGAGTTTCAGAAAAGTGTTATCCAGCCGGTGATGTATTTGGTATTGACGTGTACGAAGTAACTCATATAAATACGAATAAGAACATTTACGTAGTAGTAAGCGAGTTAAACAAATGAGTTTATGGGACAATATTAGAAAACGTAGAGCAGCTGGAAAGCGAAAGCTTAAGCCTGGAGATAAAAATTATCCAAAAACCTTAGATGTCGGTGAAATGATGACAACAGGTGACGCTGGAATTCCACAAGATACTAAAAATATGGGACCTAGACTTAAAACATATAATGTAACCGATCGTCGCAGAAGAAAAGATAAAGTGCCGGTATTATTAAAAAGATTTAGGAAGTATCACGAGGATTTAAGTAATGAGCAGAAGTAAAGATATTGCCGAGATTCTCGGTTTAACAGAAGCCGAAAATACAACTAATGCTTCATTAGGAGATGGCTCTGGTGGAGGTAGCGTAACCACGTACGCAACTCCTGCAAACTTACCTACATCTGGAAACACATCGGGCGATCAAGCATTTGTTACAAGCAATAATAGGTTATATATTTGGAATGGAAGTGGCTGGTACAATATTGCTCTTGTTAACACAAATCCATCGTTTAGTAGTTCACCAGATGGCACATATGAATTAGCTACCGACGGTTCTACTACAACAATTACATTAGTAGCTACTGATCCCGAAGGTGTACCTATTACGTATACTACTACAGCAGATGCTGGTTTTGATGGTCTTGCTACAGTATCAAATGATTCTTCTGTGTTTACAATTACTCCTAAATCTGCAGAGGCAGCAACTACTACATCTGGTAATCTAACGTTTAAAGCGTCTGACGGTGTTAATATAGCATCTGCAATTTCTGAATTTACTTTAGTATTTACTGTAGTAAATTCAAATTTTACTTCTTTACTGGCTAAAGCATCGGGTAATGCTGGTACAAATTCTACATTTACTGATGGCTCAACCAACAGTCTGACTATTACGGCAGTAGGAAACGCGCATTCAACGGCATTTACACCGTTTCATACTGGTGGTTACAGTACTTATTTTGATGGTAGCGGTGATTATTTAACAGTCGCACAAAGTAATGATTTTAATTTAAGTGGTGAATTCACTGTTGAAATGTGGGTTTATTTAGATCAAACATCATATGCAAGAACTATCCAAAGACTTGTAACATCAGCAAATACAGGATATACAGCAGAGCCATACATTTCTATAGGAAATGATACAGGTGGTGTTAATGCTGGATGCTTGTGTTTTTCTTCATCTGTTGGTGCTGGAAATCCTCAAGGCTATGCTACTACAGAAGGCACTGGTGCAACAGGAACTAATCTCTATTTTCCATTTAAACAATGGGTACATGTTGCATTAACAAGAGATAGTAGTAACGTATGTAGATTATTCCAAGATGGAAAGAAAGTTGCCACTGTAACCATTTCAGGAGGTTTTGACTTTAATGGCGCAGGAGATAACGGATTAAGTATTGCTAAGTCAGGTTGGGCTACTACTGAATATTTTGGACCTGGATATATTAGAGATTTTAGAATTGTAAAAGGAACTTCTGTATATACTGCTAATTTTACACCACCTACTGCAACATTAACAGCTGTTACTAACACGAAACTTTTAACATGCCATTTACCGTATATAGGTGACAAATCGACTAGTAATCATAGCGTTACACCATATGGAAATACATCAACAGAAAGATTTGGTCCTTACGATTATCTTGCGTATAATGCATCAACTCATGCATCGTCTGTATATTTAGATGGTACCGGAGATAAATTAACAATTCCAGCCGATACTCAATTGGCCGCAGATAATGGTGGCTTTACATTTGAAACGTGGATATATCCTACTGCATTCACCTCTTATGATATGATAGTGTCAATGGGTACGCAAAGTTCCACTTTTAACTATACCTTATTTGTTCATAATACTACTCAACACTTGATGTTTGAAGCTGGAACTGGTGATTGGAGTTCTACTACCTATACTAGTGGTGTTGATGATGGTATAGTTAAATTAAATCAGTGGCAGCATATTGCGGTTGTATACGATAGCAATCAATTGACAATTTACAGAAATGGAAAAGTTGCTATCTATCAAGCTTCTCCGCAGATCGCTACCGGTCACACGGGGACTTTTTCATTATGTAACTGGATGAATACCGGTAATTATACTTTTACAGGTTACATTGTTAATGCCAGAATTGTCCAATCAGCCGTATATTCAAATAATACTGCATTTACACCACCCACTGAGCCGTTAACTGCAATTACAAATACGGGAATGCTGCTTACAGCATCTCCTAGCATTTATAATGCCAGCGGCAGTGAAGGTAAATTTGCTTTAACTGGTAATCTCCAATCATCTACTACTCAAACTAAAAACGCTTCTTCATCGATGCACTTTGATGGCACCGGTGACTATCTTACTGTTGGAACATCTTCTGGCTTTACATATGGTACTGGTGACTTTACAATCGAAGGATGGGTTTACGTAGATAATAATCCTGGAAATTACGCATACTTTTTAGGTCAAGGTGGTACTGTTAGTAGCACCGCGTCTATTGGAATGTATATACAAGGCGGTGTCTTTAAAGTATATAATAATGGCGTAGTTATTACAGGCACAACATCATATAGCTTAGATACTTGGTATCACGTTGCACTAGTACGCGGTCATGGCCAATTGACTTTATTCCTGAATGGATCGGTAGAAGGAACTGCTGCTAATACAAATAGTATTTCTTCTGGTTCAACAATGGGACTATCACTTGGCAGATGGGCTGAGCCTGGAGATAGTGGATACTTCAATGGATATCTAGAAGACTTTAGAGTTACAAAAGGATTTGCTAGATATCCGTTTATTCCTACGCAGGAGACATTAACAGCTGTTTCTAATACAGAATTATTGGCTGCTCATGCTTCAACACTTGTTGATGGATCAGGAAATAGTGCAACTTTAACTGCTGCTGGGAACGCTGCGGTATCAACATTCGGTCCTTATTCTGGTATGAATTCAATATATTTTGATGGATCTGGTGACTATGTTACGTCTAGTAGATCGTCTTCTGATATGGGTATTGGCACTGGAGATTTCACAATCGAGTGTTGGTTTTATGATGATGGATCCGCCAGTGATAGAGGCATATGGGAATCTAGAGCTACCAGTTCTAGTACTGGTATGACTTTAACAAGAGTTGATTCTAATACTATTAGAGTTTGGACAACATCACAGCAACTAGCAACAGCCGATGTTACACTTGCTAATACATGGAATCATTTAGCGGTTGTGAGAAATAGCGGTACTCTTGAATTATTCTTAAACGGGCAATCTCAAGGCACGGTGTCCAATTCTACTACCTTTGCAGATACTGCAGACTTTGTAATCGGTGGTGGTAGATATGCTGGCGGCGGAGTTGATAGAACTATTAAAGGATACATTTCTAATTTTAGAATTGTAAAAAGTGCACTATATGCTAATTCATTTACACCGCCCACTGATGAGCTAGAAGGTTAAAGAGTAATGAGAGGATTTAACAAATGACAAGAAACAGAGACATTGCTCAGATTCTAGGTTTAACAGAAGCTGAAAATACTACTAATGCTTCACTAGGCGACGGATCTGGTGGTGGAGGTAGCGTAACTACGCATGATTTATCAGATACAGCTGATGTATTTTCTTTAGATACTTCTACTTTTGAAGATGGTTCGTTTCATTATCTATCTGGAAGTAGTACAATGCTTTATTTTGATAGTGATGGAGATACCTTTTTTACATTAGATGGTACCGCGATCGAAGCTTGGTCTAGTAATGGTGAAACCTATGGTTATTCAGTAGGTGGTTATACGCCAAATACTGCAAATAAACAAATACAAAGGTTTGCTTTTGCATCAGACGGAAATGCTACAGATATCGGTGATTTAGCTTCTGGTAGACGTGCCGCAGCAGGAGCGTCTTCATCTACACATTCATACGCCGCGGGTGGACGTGTTCCAAGCCCGAGCGGGGTGAATACTATTTCGAAATTTGCATTTGCAAATGAAGCAACTCAAAACAATTTGTCTACTACTCTACCTAAAGTTGTCACTCAGACTAGTGGAGCAATGAGTGAGACCCATGGATTTTCTTTAGCTGGTAATATGCCAAGCTTCGATCGTGATATCTTTAGATGGTCTTTTTCTAGTGATACTGAAACAGCAACGACTCATGCACAAACAGGTGCGTATTATAATACATATACACTAGGAATCTCTGGTCCAGATTATGGATATGTAGTATCAGGTAACCAACCTAGTAACTCTCCAAATAATTCTCCTACAAATAATCCGTCCTTATTTCCAAATGCAAATAAAGCGATTGAAAAGTTTTCATACGCATCAGAAAATACAATTAATCTTCATGGTAAACTAGATCAGCAACATGGGGTTGGGCCATCAGGAGGTACATCGTCTACACACGGTTATGTTGCAGGAGGAAAGGGTATTCCTGGAACAGGACAAGTTAACTTTATTAGTAAGTTTCCATTTGCTAGTGAAGATGTTGCATCCGATATTGGTGACTTGACTAACGCGCGCGGTACCTCGGCAAGCTCAAACAGTACAGTATCTGGTTATGTAGCAGGTGGCTCGCCAAATTATAGTAATACCATCGATAAATATTCTTTCTCTACTGACGGTAATGCTACTGATGTTGGAGATCTAGTATATGACACGTATCAAGCACATGGTGCACAAGTTTAATAAGGATATATAAATTATGTTAGCATTATTAGGATCATTATTAGGATTTGCTGGTTCGGCAGTTCCTGCAATTACAGATCATTTTGCATCGAAAGAAGATCGCAAACATGAACTTGACAAAATGCGAATGCACGCTGAGCTTCGTAAAGAAGGATATGACTTTGATCTAAAGATTCATGAAGCAATGGGTGCAGATACAGAGCATCAAAGGTTAATCGATCATGATATTTCAATTAACAAAGGAACTGGGTTTATCTCTGGTTTACAAAAGTCAGTTAGACCCGTTATCACTTATGCATTCTTTGGATTATTTGCTACTATTGAAATTACCCTTTTAATGGATGCTATAGATAAAGGTACAGAGTTTAATGAAGCAATTCAGTTACTCTGGGATGACGACACAAAGGCGATATTCGCCGCAATTATATCATTCTGGTTTGGATCCAGAGCAATTGATAAGGCAAGAAGAAAATGAGAGAAATGATTTTAGACGCTTTAGTAAAGAATGCTGAAGGTTGCATTGCTTTACATAAAGCAAATATTGAAGTATATTTAAATTCATCAACAGGAATCGGTGAGCATAGTGATGTCCTTGAGGCGATTCAAAGCGAACTAGATAAAATTGCAGAACATCAAGATAGATTAGATGTTCTCTATACACATTTTAAAGAGGTATAATAATGGCACTTACACCTAAAGGTAAGAGAGTTAAAGAACTAGTTCTCACCAATTTAGCAGTTTATGCTGATGCAAAATTTAAAGCAGCAAAACTACAATTAGAAAATGAATTTAATAATCATGCAACTGAGCAGAGTGATAAGAACATTAAAATCGGCTCATCTAATGAAATTAGAGAAAAATATGATCCAAGAATTTCAGAACTTTTAACTTGGAAAAGATATAAAGAAATTCTAGAAGACCTCTCATAGTAAAAAATATTTTACTACTATATGTCATTTAACTGTTTACAAAACTCGCGTTTTGATATATAATAGTATCATAATCAAAAATTTCTATTTTACACAGAGGTATTCGGATGGCATCAACATATGTTGACACAAGAAAGTTTTTGTCCGAGACCAAGTTCTATGAAGGCTATTCTCGATACGTCGAGAATGAAGGTCGTTATGAGACTTGGAATGAAGCAGTCGACCGTGTTATCGACATGCATAGCAAAAACTATAATCAAAAAAGCAATGAACTAGCTTCATATTTAGAAGAAGCTAGACAAGCATATTCAGAACAACGTGTACTTGGTGCACAGCGCGCGTTACAATTTGGTGGTGATCAATTAATGAAACACCAAATGCGCATGTATAATTGTACGTCATCGTATGCAGATCGCGCAGAATTTTTTGGCGAGATCTTTTATATTCTATTATGTGGTGCAGGTGCAGGATTCTCTGTACAAAAGCATCACATTAAAAAATTACCGAAACTTACGGCTCGCACAAAGCAAGCAAAGGGATATGTTGTAGAAGATTCTATTGAAGGCTGGGCTTCAGCTCTTGATGTTCTTATGTCATCCTATTTCGTTGGTGGAGGAAAGTTTTCTGACTATGAAGGTCGTCGCGTATTCTTCGATCTAAGTCAAATTAGACCTAAAGGTGCTAAAATCTCTGGTGGTTTTAAAGCACCTGGTCCAGAGGGCCTTCGTCGCTCTTTGGATAAAATCGAACATTTACTTCAAGGTATTGTACTGGATTCTAAAGACCCGGTATCGATAAGACCGATCGATGTATATGATATTGCTATGCATGCAGCAGATGCTGTATTGTCTGGCGGTGTACGTCGTTCAGCTACTATCTGTTTATTTTCTCCTGATGATGAAGAAATGATGACAGCTAAAACTGGTAATTGGTTTGTCGATAATCCACAAAGAGGTCGATCCAATAACTCCGCAGTTATCGTTAGAGATAAGACTTCACCTGAACAGTTTGGCAAGATCATGGAATCTGTAAAACAGTTTGGTGAGCCAGGATTTGTCTTCGTTGAATCAACTGAACATACTACCAACCCATGTGTTGAAATCGGTATGTTCCCTCAGATTGGTAAAAAGTCTGGTTGGCAAGGTTGTAATCTTACAGAGATTAACGGAGGCATGTGCAATACCAAGGAAGACTTCTTTAAGGCATGCCGAGCAGCGTCTATCCTTGGTACCCTACAAGCTGGGTACACAGACTTCAAGTTTTTGTCAGACACATCAAAGAAAATCTTTGATCGTGAAGCACTTCTTGGAGTATCTATTACCGGATGGATGAATAATCCAGGTATTCTTTTTGATGCTAAAATCCTAGAAAAAGGAGCACAGATCGTTAAAGACACTAATAAACAAGTTGCAGAAATTATTGGTATTAATCCTGCAGCTCGTACGACTTGTGTAAAGCCAAGCGGTAATGCTTCAGTATTACTTCAAACTGCATCAGGAATACATGCAGAGCATTCAGAAATGTATATTCGAAATGTGCAGCTCAATAAAGAGTCAGAAATAACACAAGCTATCATTAAGTCTAATCCATATATGGTTGAAGAATCTGTATGGTCGTCTAATGGTACTGATGTTGTAGTATCATTTCCAATTCTTCCTAATAAAGAATCTATTATCAAAGACGATTTAATAGGAGTTAAACATCTAGAGCTTGTAAAGAAAGCACAAAAACACTGGGTAGATGCAGGCACAAATGAAGATCTATGTGCTGACAAAGGCGTAAGACATAACGTTTCAAACACCATTCTTGTTGATGATTGGGATGAAGTAGAAAAGTATGTTTTTGAGAATAGACATTCATTTGCTGGTATCTCATTCCTATCAATGATGGGCGATAAAGACTTTAATCAAGCTCCTAACACCGCAGTAATTACGTCGAAAGAAATGGTAAAGAAATATAATGATGCTGCCATTTTTGCATCAGGCTTGGTTGTTGATGCTCTTAAAGTATTCCCAAATCTTTGGGATGCCTGTTCAACGGCACAAGGATTTGGATTAGATATTAGTTTGGAGTCTTCGGAAAATGCTGCAAGGCAGGATTGGGTACGTCGATTTAATAACTTCTCAGAAAATTATCTTAAGGGTGATGTTAAAAAAGCTGAATATTGTCTTAAAGACTCATATCTTCTTCATAAGTGGAATAAAATTCAAACTAATATGAAGCAAGTTAATTGGATAGAAGATCTTACGGAAAAGAAATATACAGACGTTGATACACTGGGTGCAGCTGCTTGTGCAGGTGGTGCTTGTGAAATCGATTTCTAAAATTGCTTCTCCTTGTATAAGTGTGTGTAAACTTGAGAACGGTCACTGCGTCGGTTGTGGCCGTTCTCAGGATGAAATAAGAGAATGGTTTTATGTAAATGATCAAAGAAAAAAAGAGATAAGGGATCAAAGTGCAAAACGAATTCCGAGTAGAATGCGAAGAGTGCGACGCAGTCACGATTGTACTGGTTGAAGATGGTGAAGAACCAAAATATTGCTCAGTATGTGGAAGTCAAGCTAATATAGAAGATATATCCGAATTAGACTAATATACATATTATATGTGGCACTATAAAAATGAACAATTTGATACAACACCAGATGAATACCAAGGGTTTGTCTACCTCATTACAGAGCTCGACACCAACAAAAAGTATATTGGAAAAAAGAATTTTTGGAAACCAAAAATCTTACCGATCACTAAGAAGCGTAAGAGAAGAGTACGTACGCGTACAGAATCTGACTGGAGAACATATTGCGGTTCCTCCGAAAAGGTCATGGTTTTGGTTGAATCAAAAGGCTTAGATGCCTTTAAAAGAGAAATCCTATATCTTTGTAAAACAAAGGGAGAAATGTCATACTATGAAGCTAAGCTTCAATTTCAGTATGATGTTCTTCTTTCTGATGAATATTACAACGAGTTTATTGGATGCAAAATACATTCCCGTCACATAAAAAAGTAGTGTACATTTGCTTAAAAATAGTATATAATATATCTACAATTAAAAAGGATCTACATTATGATTATTGTTGACTACAGCGGTATCTGTCTCGCTTCTATTATTGTAAACAAAACTCTAGACGAAGATATGATTCGTCATATGACTCTTAATTCTCTTCGTATGTACAAGCAAAAATTCGGTGAAAAATATGGTGATATGGTCTTAGCTTGCGATGGACCAGGCAATTGGCGCCGCAGTGCATTCCCACAATATAAAGCAAATCGCAAAAAAGGTCGTAGTGAATCTGACTTCGATTGGAATACTGCTTTTACTATTATGAATCGTATACGTGAAGAAATTAAAGAAAACTTTCCTTATCACGTGGTACATATTGAAGGTTGTGAAGCAGACGACATCATTGGTACTCTAGTAGAACGTACACAAGACTTTGGTAACTTTGAAGATGTAATGATTGTTTCTTCTGATGGCGACTTTAAGCAATTGCAAAAGTATGATAATGTTTCTCAGTTTTCTCCACTTACTAAAAAGTTTGTAGAAGAAACTCATCCTCGTCAAAATCTTAAGCTTAAAATTCTTCAAGGCGATGCAGGCGATGGTATTCCGAATGTACTATCAGATGATAACGTATTTGTTGAAGGCCTTCGTCAAACACCTTTATCAAAGAAAAAGAAAGAAGCTATTCTAGAAGATCT
>VMHT01182295.1_pt1 | contig 14166 bp, 9 predicted proteins | sample 4693611 | NCBI WGS metagenome assembly VMHT01 (sample SAMN12280063, study PRJNA550983) | marine metagenome | isolation source: seawater sampled from same location over 5 years 0.02-0.2 micron viral filtrate | place: USA: collected off the coast of southern California halfway between the port... ... | reverse complement strand
TATAGTTTAAAACCAAATCCAGTCCCTGGGTGTGGGTATCAAAATCATTGGTGAAATATTTGGCGGCCCCATATTCTGATACCCCTTCAACACCGCGTCGCTGCAACTGCGCGATATCGCTGGCCGTCAAAGCAATCGCTGAAGTCGTGCTGATACGATTTTTCAGCCTGATATTAAAGTAGTCCAGGGTCAGATAAAACTGCTCACTCCACATTGCCACAGCACCCAGACTGATATTTACCGAACGCTCTGGCCGCAGGGCACTGGCACCCAGTTGTTGCGAGATAGGATGAGTGGGCGGTAAGGTTGCCTGATCCTGCAGTCCCTGGGCAGAATACGCCGTAGTTACATTGACCACATTACTTTGTCCCACCGTGGGCGCTTTAAAGCCGGTACTGACTGAACCTCGCAAGGCGTATGTATCGGTTAGCTGCCAGCGGCTACTAAGTTTGCCGTCAAAGGTACTGCCAAAATCAGAGTAGTGCTCCAGCCGCACCGCCAGCCCTGCATCCACATTGCTGTGCAGCTGGCTTTCAGCATCGGCATACAATGCCCAGTTATGCCGGCTCCAGTGGCCTGCCGACTGAGGCTGGTAACCCGGAAAACCATTAGACCCTATGCTAAAGCCCTGCGAAGCGCCCGTAGACTGATTAAATGCATACGGTCCTGCCTGCCACGATAGCGGATCGCCCGCGCGCTGGTGGTAAGTCTCCCGGCGCCATTCCAGCCCTACTCCCAGATATACCGGCTCTGGTAACCCTGCAGCCACCGGACCGGCTATATCGGCATTAAAGGTCCGCTCGACCTGTGCTACCGCCCCGGGCGAAAAATGTAATGGCGATTCGGGCCCAAGTGAAGGATTGACCGTACCTATCAGCTCATAGGCAATATGTGAATAGCCGGCCCCGAAGCTGAGATCATATTGCCACTGTGGGGACAATTGCCCCTCTATTCCTGCAAATAATGAAGCGTCTTCAATCGTACCGCCGAACCGCGGGGTAAAACCGCCGGCAAACCATTCATTAAACGCAAAGCAGTTGGCGCCTACTGCTGTGCTATTGTCTGCAATACGCTGGTAGTCGGCCTGGTCCAGCACGTTGGCAAGCGTAATTGGGATAGCCGGACACTCAATACCGGTATTCAGGCCATCCAGGTCGGCCACCAGCAATTGCAGCCCTTCCTCTTGCGGCTGACTAAATACTCCGCTTCGCAGATGCGGATGCCGATAATAAAAGCCGCCACCGGTTTGTCGTTTGGCTGCGTTCGCAAACGCATAAAGCTGGTGTTTCGAGCTGATATCGTAACCAAGGTTTGCCGCCAGCTTCCAGTCGTAATCCACCGCCAGCGATCCCCATATTTGGGCGGGATTAGCGACCTGGGTATTACCCGCTTCCACCAAAGCACGGGCATCATCACGCTGAACCGAGCGGGAAGTTGGCTCCTGCTGACGGTATTCCACCGACAGATTGGCAAACCCATTGGTAGTTAACGGCAGTCCGATATTTGCCTGAACCTGCACCAGTTCACCGTCTCCGGCCCCGTACTGCCCGGTTTTAACCGCCACGCTACCGCCTTCATCGGCATCTTTTAAAACAAAGTTTATCACCCCGGCAATAGCATCCGAGCCATATTGCGCGGCAGCCCCGTCACGCAATACTTCAACCTGCTTCATAGCCTGGCCGGTAGCACTGAGATATCCGGCCCCTGGGCGCCGTCTGACAGCCCGCCACCTAAAAATGTAATTACCGCCGAGCGATGCCGGCGCTTCCCATTTAACATTAGTAAGGTGTGATCGGAGGCCATGCCCCGCAGGTTTGCCGGGCGCACCAGACTGGTGGCATCATTAATAGGCTGATCATTAACATTTAGTGAAGGTACGGCGGTAGCCAGCATGCCTAACAGGTCTGCGCCTGCCTGGGCTTTAAAGGTATCTTCAGTGAGAATATCCAGGGGCACCGCGGAGGAGACCACCGTACGGGGCGCGTTGCGTGAGCCCACAATGGCGATACGTTCAAGGGCAAATGTATTGTCATCCTCGATGGCGTTCTGACTTTTGGCTATCGGAGTGGCAGTGCGGGTGATTTCGTCAATGTGCTTTACCGTGAGCATGCCCCGGGCATCTACCTGCACCGCCAGTTCAGTGCCTTTTAATAACACCTGCAGACCTTCTTGCAGGGTAAAGCTGCCGGTCAGAGCATTCGCATTGACTTGTTGCGCCAGCTCATAGGAAAACAGTAAGGTGGTATCGGCCTGACGGGCAAACTCGGTAAGGGCTTCATCAGCGCTTTTTGCCTGAATGGAAAATTCGTAGGTTTGTTTGGCCAGCGCCGGTAACGAGGGGACACCAGCCAAACACAATGCAACCAACCATCTGCCTAATCTATACATACTTACAAACACACGTCCGTAAGCAAACGTCTTCGCCCCACCGTGAAGGTGTATTTACACCAGGCAAAAACAATGTCAGATAATGCCGATAACCAAAAATGCACGTGCCAGACGACCCCAAAACTTTTGGCTATCTTGTCACAACACATAAGTGAATGACAATACATTGATGCAAAGCTCAAAATTGGCTGGAAGTACCACTACCTAGCCTGTGTGCTCCGCCTGGGGAGTCGCGGCTTTCATTTCGGTTAGCTCGATGGTCATGCCGCTGGTCCGGCTGTGTTCGATATTAAAGCTATTTTTAAGGGCAAACAATAAACCACTGATATCACCCACCTTAAAGTAGCCTGCCACTCGTTTTTTGCGCAGAGTCGGATCCGCGATTTTAAAGTTTACCGGCGTATAGCGACCTATTTCTTTTAAGGCATCTTCTAGTGCCTCACCTTTAAACACAATCATGCCTTGTTGCCATGCTAAATCCTGCTGCATGGCATCGGTGGTCATACTGTGTCGCTTACTGACCTGCCCCTGAATGCTGGCTTTTTCGCCTGAAACCAGCAGTTGACCGCTGTTGCTGGCATCTGGATTTATCAGGGCCGTAGCATCACTGAGTTGCCCCTGTGCAGATTTATCCCGTACCAACACCTTGCCTTCCGTCACCACCAGCTCAAATGCACTGGTGTCGGTATACTGCATATTAAAGGCGGTGCCAATGGCGGTCACGGTGTTATTACCCGCTACCACCACAAAGGGCCGGTAATGATCGTGGGCTACCGCAAAGTGCGCTTCGCCTTTTTGTAATTCGATGCGACGTATGTTGCCGCTAAAATCAATATTGATAATAGAATTGGTATTAAGCTGCACAATACTTCCGTCACCCAGCTTTACCGAACGCTGCTCACCAATCGCAGTGGCGACTCTGCGGCTGGTCTGCGCCAGGCTGGTATCCTGACCGGTCAGCCAGGACCAGTCAGAAATCAGCCCCAGCAACAGCACGGTACACACCACCGCTGCCGCTGCTCCATAACGGGTTTGCCGGACAACCCTGCCAACCCGCTGCCGCATGGGCGGCCGGGTTACCTGCTCAGACAGAAGCGTATTGAGCTCAGTAAGTACGCTCATATCATCCCATAATTCAGCAAGTTCCGACAATATGCGTCGATGGCCTTTGCTGGCAGCCACCCAGGTTTGCAGTTGTTGTTTTTCAGGTTCGGTTAAACCACGATCGATGCGGCTTATCCATAACGAAGCCTGCTCGTAGATATCTTCTTTACTGGTAAACTGACTGACATTACTCATCGGCTTCGTACACCCTGACTGCTGGATGATGAGCCCGAAGGCGTCTCATTATCGGCCAATCCAGCCAGATAACGGGAACACAGCAACAGCCCCTTCGCGACATGTTTTTCTACCGTACTCTCACTCAGCCCCACCAGCTCAGCAATGTCCTTTTGCTTCATTTCGTATACTTTTTTTAGCAAAAATACACGCTTAACATCTGCAGAAAGAGTATCGGTAGCTCGACAAAAATTGATAAAACGTTCTTTGCTCTCTAAATTTTTTTCCAGGCTGTGCCCCACCAAATCATGGGGTAGCGCATCCATATTTTCGACGGCATCATTTAACTGACTGGCGGCACTGGTAACATGATTTAACGCCAGATTTCTGACCGTTTTCAACATATAAGTTCGCTCGTACTGAATATCCTGAGTCAGTCCGGCTTCATAACTTTTGATAAAGGCTTCCTGCCCAATATCTTCAATATCGTCTTTGCTGACCATATTGCTGATTGCGCGCATTAACTTTGAGCGGTACCTGATATACGTATCCGCCAGGGTCGACTTTTGTGTCATAGAGTGCGTCAGATATGCCTTGAAAAAATCTGCCTAATAATGCAGCAGCCCTTACGGTTTGTCATCTTTTTTCGCCGGATTCACAGCGCCCGGAATCCCCGAATCAGACATGCTTTACGGGTAAGCCCTTACTACGCAGGTGTCAGATGCTAAAGACTTACCCGTAAAGCAGGGGCATTATCGCCCCTGCTTTATCATTTAGTTTTGTTAGAAAGTGTAAATTCCCCGCAGATAATAGAAGCCGCCGTTAATACCTACCGGTGAGGTTACCGGGTAAGCAGCACCCGCTACCTCTGTATCGTATAAAACATTTTCATCAGGGTACTCATCCAACGCATTTTTTGCCCCCAGGACCACCTGCAGTTGTTCACTGAAGTGATATGCCAGTTCCAGATCCAGGGTAATTTCACTACCAATATCATCAATTGGCAACGCCGAATCCAGGTGGTCTTCATAAATACTACCGTAGTAGTTTACCCGACCTAGGACACGCCAGTCGCCATTAGTGTGATTAGCGGTCAGACTCCAGCGTACCGCAGGCAGGTTGTTCTCCAGCATTCTGATACGATCAGCAGAGATGTTATCAGAGGCCTGATCTACTTCGGTTGAGGTCCAGTTGTAAGCCAGTGAATATTTTGTATCACCGCCAAACATTTCCTGACTGTAGTTAGCCACCAGGTCCACCCCTTCGGTGGTGGTATCAAAGTCATTGGTGAAGAAGCTAACCTCTGTAAAGCTAGAGGCATCACTTACCCCCTGCGCCAGCAATGTTTCAATATCTTCAGGAGTAAGTTTGATACCGGAGGTAGTACTGATCCGGTCAGTTAACTCAATATTGTAATAGTCGGCGGTCAGGAACAAGCCATTATCAAACTGTGCCACCACCCCGAAGCTTATGCTCTCAGACTCTTCCGGTGTCAGCACGCTGCCGCCCTTTTGTACTGAGATAGGATCGGTCGGCGGCAAAGTGGCCCGGTCGATAAGCTCACCATCGGTACCAAAGGCCGTGGTTACGTTACGCACATTACTTTGCCCGATGGTGGGGGCTTTAAATCCGGTAGAGAAGGCACCACGAAAGGCAATGGTGTCTGTGGCCTGCCAGCGCGCCGAGATTTTGCCTTTAGTAGTGTCACCAAAGTCAGAAAAGTCCTCGTAACGCACCGCACCGGCAATCAGAAAGTCCTCTGTGAGGTACATTTCAGCATCCAGATATAAAGCGATATTGTGGCGGGAGGACTCTCCCTGACTGCGGGCAGATAAGCCCGGGAAGCCATTTGAACCGATCCCAAAGCCTTGTGACCCTAGCGGCCCGATTTCATAAGATGCCGGGTCTCCGGCAAAGCTTTCATAGGTTTCGTGGCGATACTGGAAGCCCCCGGCGACAAACAGCGGGTCATCCATGCCAACATCAAAAGGTTTGGTCAGGCCAAAATCAAAGGTTTGTTCTGACTGTGTATAACGGCCCGGTTTAAACGAGGTCGGCGTGTTAGGCCCTAATGAAGGGTTGACTGTGTTTGAAATGGCAAAATCAACTTCGTTCTGACCAAGGTTCACGCTGACATCATAGGTAACCTCGTTATCCAGTTCGCCGCGGGTACCAAATACCAGTGACATGTCGGTAATGGTGCCACCAAAGCGAGGAGTAAACCCGCCGGGAAACAGCTCATTAAACGCAAAACAGTTAGCACCTACAGCAGTAGAGTTATCAGCAATCAAACCATAATCAGCATCATCTAACACATTACCATCGCTGATGCGCACCGTAGGACACTCTACCCCGGTGTTCAGGCCGTCCAGATCGCCCACCAGTAATAACGGCGTACCATCCTCGTCTTCGCCCCCGGCGTTCACCCCACCGCGGGTATGCGGGTTACGATAATAAAAACCGCCTTCAACTTCGCGCTCGGCGTAGTTACCAAAAATATAGGCTTCGGCGTCATTGCCTAAATCAAGCCCGGCATTGGCAAATAATTTGATGTCGTCTTTGATTTCGGGATTGCCCCAAATCTGCGCAGGATTCGCTACAAATGTATTACCGGCAGCCACAAGGCCGGCGGCATCATCACGCTGGACACTACGTGAAGTAGGATCAGCAGTCCGGTATTCGGCGCTCAGGTTAATAAACCCGGCATCGCTCATAGGCAAACCTATATTGCCTGAGATCTGCATCATGTCACCATCGCCCTCGTAATAAGAGCCATAGCGAGCTTCCACCACTCCACTGTCGTCGTTATCTTTTAATACAAAGTTGATAACCCCGGCGATGGCATCGGAGCCATACTGCGCGGCCGCGCCGTCCCGAAGCACTTCAACCTGCTTTAGCGCTACCGCCGGAATCACCGAAATATCCGGCCCCTGGGCCCCATCGGACAAGCCGCCCCCTAAAAAGGTAATTACCGCAGAGCGGTGGCGACGCTTGCCGTTAACCAGCACCAGCGTGTGGTCAGAGGCCATCCCCCGCAGGTTTGCCGGACGCACCAGTGACGACGCATCATTGATAGGCTGGTCATTTACATTGAACGAAGGCACTACGGTTTGCAGCATCGACACCATGTCGGTAGAACCCTGATTCTTAAATTCTTCATCAGAGATGATATCGATAGGAACAGGCGACTCCCCTACTGAACGTGGCGCGGCGCGAGTACCAACAACCGCTATCTGTTCCATATCTTCAGGCGTTTGAGCGCTGGCATCCTGCTCCTGAGCCACCGCAGTGTTGAACGCCAGTACCGACATGGCCGCTGAAGCGGTCAGAACGGTACGTACACTTTTAGTCAGTAATGACAGAGTCGTTTTCATATTGTTTCCCCGGATTATATTTTTGTTGCAGGATTACCCGGCTATTTATTATTGATTTTACCGGTGCAACAAAACATTTTTTACTTGTTGTATGTGGTGCTGATTAATTCATCAGCTTTTTCGTTATAGCCACAATTGAGCGGTAAAACAAACCATTTATAAGTAAAAAATTATTTATTTTTGACACGTAGAGGATTTTGGCTGGTGACTTGTCTATTACAGTATTCGCGGAGTTTATGCCGTCTTGAATTGACGTATATAAAGGCAGTTATCAGGTGATGGATACAAAAAACCCGGGCTGACCCGGGTTTTTTCAAAACGATAATTTCTTATTCGCTTTTGCTTTTTTCAGCGGCTTCTTTTACCAAAGGCTGAAGCTCATTTTGCTGGAACATTTCGATAATAATGTCACAACCGCCTACCAGCTCACCGTCTACCCATAATTGGGGGAACGTGGGCCAGTTTGCATATTTTGGCAGTTCGGCACGAATGTCCGGGTTTTGCAAAATATCGACATACGCGAACTGTTCACCACAAGACATCAACGCCTGAGACGCCTGGGCCGAAAAGCCGCAGCTGGGTAATTTTGGAGAGCCTTTCATGTACAGCAGAATAGGATTTTCTGCAATTTGCTCTTTAATCTTATCTACGGTTGCTTCGGGGGTAGTATTTTCCATTAAATCCTCGCTTTTACAGGCAACTGGGCAATACCCGGTATATGTGGCCCGCATGTGTGAATTTCAAGTGCCATCATCATAACACACGCCCGTGACGTTACGGGAGGGGCCTGCCTTTTCAATAGTGAATAAACTGACAGACAAAATCTGCTTCAGCGGTGATCTTAACTGCTCTGCCGTGGCTATGAGAATAGCAGAGCAGTCCGGTTTTACCGGGCTGGTAATACGGCGAATTCCCCAAATTCATCGGTAAATTCGCAAATTTGTCATTGGGTTATAATAATTCGCCCATATACAACTGTTACGTTGAGACCGTTGTTGCGGCCCCGCTTTGACACCACATAGCCTGGCGGCAGGCACAACACTAAATTATCACCAACATGGAGACTCGTAATGGCTTTTGAATTACCAGCATTACCTTATGAAAAAAATGCTTTAGAACCGCATATCTCAGCTGAAACGCTGGAATATCATTATGGTAAACACCATGCCACCTACGTATCTAAACTGAACGGTTTGGTTGAAGGTACTGAAAAAGAAAGCCAAAGCCTTGAGGAAATCATCAAGTCTGCTGACGGCGGCCTGTTTAACAATGCAGCCCAGGTTTGGAACCACACATTTTACTGGCATTGCCTAAGCCCGAATGGCGGCGGCGAACCTACGGGTGAACTGGCCGATGCTATCAAGTCAAAATGGGGCTCGTTCGACGATTTCAAAGCCGCGTTTAATGACAAAGCAACAGGTAACTTTGGCTCAGGCTGGACCTGGCTGGTGAAAAAATCAGATGGTGGTCTGGATATCGTCAATACCGATGATGCAGATACGCCGGTTGCAGGTAACGAGTATACGCCAATCATCACTTGTGATGTATGGGAACATGCTTATTACATCGACTATCGCAATGCGCGTCCGAAGTATCTGGAAAACTTCTGGGCCGTACTTAACTGGGAATTTGCGGCTGAAAACTTCGCTAAATAATTCCGGTTTGCTATCGCATTAATAAAAGCCCGCTAGGTTAGCGGGCTTTTTTATGTCTGTCTTATATCTGTTCTATCAGCCGTGTCATTTATGTCTGTCAATGACTGTATGGCTTTCTATTGAGCGCAAGACTATAAGACGTAACCTATTAAAAAAAGTTCATTTTCTTATAGAAGGATTGGGCTTTTTCTATTCCAAAATATGTTCAAAAAAAGTACCGATTTTTTAAATAGCGTCTAAGCTGAAAGTACGGGGGACCGTTTTTTGACTTAGAGGTACGTATGGGTATTTTTGAACATTACCAGCATCGTTACGAAGAACGACAACAAGAAGAGTTTACGATTCAGGAATTTCTGGAGATCTGCAAAACCGATCCGTCGGCCTATGCAAATTCTGCGGAACGTTTACTACAAGCTATCGGCGAGCCAGAGATGATAGATACATCCGGCGATCCGACCTTGAGCCGTATTTTTTCAAACCGGGTGATCGCGCGCTATCCTGCTTTTGGTGAGTTTTATGGCATGGAAGAAGCTATTGAACAGATTGTGTCTTACCTGCGCCATGCCGCCCAGGGACTGGAAGAAAAGAAACAGATTTTGTATTTACTCGGACCCGTGGGGGGCGGAAAGTCCTCGCTGGCGGAACGACTTAAAGAATTGATGCAAAAGGTCCCTATTTACATGCTTAAGGGATCGCCGACTAACGACCACCCTTTTTGCCTGTTTGATCTGAACGAGGATGGCAGCATTCTCGAGCAGGAATACGGGGTCTCCAAACGCTACCTGAAAACCATCATGTCGCCCTGGGCGCGCAAGCGTTTGCACGAATTTGGCGGTGATATTACCAAATTCAAGGTCGTCCGGGTGTATCCCTCAGTACTCGATCAGATCGGGATCGCCAAAACCGAACCCGGGGATGAGAACAATCAGGATATCTCATCTTTGGTGGGCAAGGTCGATATTCGCCGATTAGAACAATACGCGCAAAACGATCCAGACGCTTACAGCTATTCAGGCTCTTTGTGTAAAGCCAACCAGGGGCTAATGGAATTTGTGGAAATGTTTAAAGCGCCCATCAAGGTGTTGCACCCTTTGCTAACGGCCACCCAGGAAGGCAATTATAATCCTACCGAGGGGTTCTCGGCCCTGCCCTTCGATGGACTGATCCTCGCCCACTCTAACGAGTCCGAATGGCAAACTTTTAGAAACAACAAAAACAACGAGGCCTTTTTAGACCGGGTTTACATTGTCAAAGTCCCGTATTGCCTGCGTTTGTCGGAAGAGATTAAAATTTATCGCAAACTGCTGGATAGTAGCGAGCTGGCAGGCGCCCCATGTGCCCCGGATACCCTTGAAAGTCTGGCGCAGTTTACCGTGCTCTCGCGCCTCAAGGAGCCTGAAAACTCCAGTGTGTATTCCAAAATGCGGGTCTACGATGGCGAAAGTCTGAAAGACACCGATCCCAAAGCAAAATCGTACCAGGAATACCGCGACTATGCTGGCGTGGATGAGGGCATGGAGGGGTTATCCACCCGCTTTGCGTTTAAAATTCTTTCCCGGGTGTTTAACTTTGACCATCAGGAAGTGGCCGCCAATCCGGTGCATCTGTTTTATGTGTTAGAACGCCAGATTGAACGTGAGCAATTTCCACAGGATATCGCCGAGCGCTACAAAGAGTTTTTGAAAGGCTACCTGGTGCCCCGCTATGTGGAATTTATCGGCAAAGAAATTCAGACGGCGTATCTGGAGTCCTACTCCGAATACGGTCAAAACCTGTTCGATCGGTATGTCACGTATGCAGATTTCTGGATTCAGGATCAGGAGTATCGCGATCCCGAAACCGGCCAGTTGTTTGACCGCGAATCACTTAACGCCGAGTTGGAAAAAACCGAAAAGCCCGCGGGAATTTCTAACCCTAAAGATTTCCGCAATGAAATTGTGAACTTTGTATTGCGAGCCCGTGCCAATAATGGCGGCAAAAATGCGTCGTGGACCAGCTATGAAAAGCTGCGCACCGTGATTGAGAAGAAAATGTTCTCTAATACCGAAGATCTATTGCCGGTGATCTCATTCAATACCAAGGGGTCTACCGAAGACAAGAAAAAACACGACGATTTTGTCAACCGCATGACCGAAAAAGGTTACACCCAGAAACAGGTCAGATTGCTTTGTGAGTGGTACTTGCGTGTGCGTAAAGCTTCGTAAGTTGCAGTCTATGAGCAAACAACAAGTAGGTGTGTATGGCGCATTTTATCGACCGACGACTGAACAGCAAAGGCAAAAGTACTGTGAATCGCCAACGCTTTTTACGTCGCTACAAGCAGCAAATAAAACGCGCGGTTTCTGATGCGGTGGGTAATCGTTCGGTCACCGATTTAGAAAGCGGCGAAAAAATCAGTATTCCCACCCGGGATATCAGCGAGCCGGTATTTCATACCGGCAAAGGAGGTAAACGGTCGGTGGTGCATCCTGGTAACGACCAGTATACCGCCGGCGATCGCATCGAGCGTCCGCCTCAGGGGCAAGGTGAGGGGCAGGGAGACGGCGATGCCAGCAACTCCGGAGAAGGTGAAGACGAGTTTGTTTTTTCTATTTCCAAAGATGAATATCTGGATTTGCTGTTTGACGATCTGGCTCTTCCCAATCTGAAAAAGTCTCAATTTGATAAAGTGGTCGAATATGAAACTTATCGGGCCGGCTACCAAACGGATGGCGTGCCCAGTAACCTGGATGTAGTGCGTTCATTAAAAGGTTCTATCGCCCGGCGTATTGCGTTAACCGGTAAAAATCGCAGAAAACTAAAGGAGTTGGAAGCCGAGCTCGAAACCTTGCGCAATGATACACACGACAACACCCTGGCAATCTTAGCTCTGGAAAAAGATATCGAAGCGCTGCGGGCGAAAATTGCTCGGGTGCCCTTTATCGATACTTTCGATCTGCGCTTCAAAAACTATGACAAACGCCCTATCCCCACCAGCAAAGCGGTTATGTTTTGTCTGATGGATGTATCGGGGTCGATGGATCAAACCACTAAAGATATGGCAAAACGCTTTTATATCTTGCTGTATTTGTTTTTAACCCGTACTTACGAAAATGTCGAAGTGGTGTATATACGCCATCACACTCAGGCCAAAGAAGTGGACGAACATGAGTTTTTCTATTCCCAGGAAACCGGCGGTACGATCGTTTCAAGCGCATTAAAGTTGATGGATGACATTATAAAAGATCGCTATAGCGACGCTAACTGGAATATCTATGGCGCGCAGGCTTCTGATGGTGATAACTGGGCCGACGATTCCCCCCACTGTCGTGATCTGCTATTAAAAAATATTTTGCCGCTCACCCGTTACTTTGCCTACATTGAAATTACCGAACGCCAACATCAAAGTTTATGGCGTGAATACCAGGCGATAGAAGCTGGGTGCGATAATTTTGTCTGTAAGCATATTCAAAGCGTGAGTGATATATACCCGGTCTTTCGTGAACTTTTTGCCCGCGATAATCAGGTGGCCGCCACCGGAGGTTAATTATGACAAAGGCACAAAAAGCCCAACAACCGCTTAGCGATGGCCCTGACTGGAATTTTGATTTACTAGAACAATACGAATTTCATATAGACCGTATCGCCAAAAACTTTCGGCTGGACACCTACCCTAATCAGATTGAAGTGATCACCGCTGAACAAATGATGGATGCCTATGCCAGCATCGGCATGCCCATCAACTACAGCCACTGGTCGTTTGGTAAAAAGTTTATTCAGACTGAGCAGCAATACCGACGCGGTCAAATGGGACTGGCCTATGAAATTGTCATCAACTCCGATCCCTGTATCGCTTATCTGATGGAAGAAAATACCATTACCTTGCAGGCTCTGGTGATGGCCCATGCCTGTTATGGCCACAACTCCTTTTTTAAAGGGAACTATTTATTTGAAACCTGGACCGATGCCAGCTCTATTATTGATTATCTGGTGTTTGCGAAAAACTATATTGCTAAATGCGAAGAAAAATATGGCACCAGTGAGGTGGAAGATATTCTGGACTCATGCCATGCGTTGATGAATTACGGGGTAGACCGCTACAAGCGTCCGCAAAAGATTTCCATTCAGGAAGAAATGAACCGGCAACATCAACGCGAAGAATACCTGCAATCGCAGGTGAATGAACTATGGCGCACCTTGCCTGAGGTAAAAACTGAGCAGCGTTTTCACACCTCGCGTTTTCCCCAGGAACCACAGGAAAATCTGCTGTATTTTATTGAAAAGAATGCGCCCTTGCTGGAGTCATGGCAACGAGAGTTAGTTCGTATTGTTCGTAAAGTCTCACAATATTTTTATCCACAAAAACAAACCCAGGTAATGAACGAGGGTTGGGCATGCTTCTGGCACTATCATATTTTAACCCAGATGTATGATGAAGGCCTTGTGACCGACAGATTTATGCTGGAGTTTTTACACAATCATACCAGTGTGGTGATGCAACCCGACTACAACAGCCCTTATTACTCGGGCATCAACCCCTACGCGCTGGGTTTTAATATGTTTATGGATATCAAGCGAATTTGCCAGCACCCTACCGAGGAGGATTATCGATTTTTACCGGACATAGCCGGTAGTGACTGGCTTGATACGGTGCATTTTGCCATGCATAACTTCAAGGACGAGAGCTTTATCAGTCAGTTTTTATCGCCCAAACTAATGCGTGACTTTCGATTGTTTGCAGTAGAGGACGATGCGAGCCGACCTTACGTCAGTGTCAGTGCCATTCATGATGAAAGCGGCTACCAGATGATTCGGGAAAAATTGTCGGCGCAATACAACCTCAGTAATTTGGAGCCTAACATTCAGGTTTACAATGTCGATGTGCGAGGTGACCGCTCACTTACCCTTCGTTATATTCCCCAGCAAGGCATCCCCTTGGCCGACTCACGAGATAAAGTGATGCGTCATTTGCTTCGCCTATGGAAATTTGATGTCAGGCTTGAACAGGAACATGAAGACGGCGCTATTGAAGTCATTGCCGCTTGCCAACGCAGTACGAATGCAGCTTAACGGCTTTCGTTACACACCACCGCCAGCTGTCGGGCATCCTGACTGATGTGCAGCCGGCTGCCGCCCTCGGGGCAATAGGTTTTTAGATTTAACCAGGGCTGCCAGTCACCACTGTTGGCTGTTTGTGAGTCCGACGCTAAGGTTACATCGGTGCCCGGTTCATTAAAGTCCCATGCATAAATCTGGGAGTCTACCAGGGTCAGTGCTTTAGCATCTGGAGCCCAGGCCATGTAATAGGCGTCTTCAGGTAAAGTCACCAACAAACTGGTTTTTTCTGCTTGGGGATCGTAACTCATCAGGGTCCAGGGCTGCTGCGCGGGCGCCGGATTTTTTGTGTAACTGAAAAGCTGTGTATTGGGGATTGCCCAGAGGCTGGGGCCGATATCGCTGTCGATTACGGTGGGTGAAAGATCTGCCGCCAG
>VMHT01193087.1_pt1 | contig 14170 bp, 11 predicted proteins | sample 4693611 | NCBI WGS metagenome assembly VMHT01 (sample SAMN12280063, study PRJNA550983) | marine metagenome | isolation source: seawater sampled from same location over 5 years 0.02-0.2 micron viral filtrate | place: USA: collected off the coast of southern California halfway between the port... ... | reverse complement strand
TGGTTTTCTCTTGTTGATTAAGGGCGTACCCATGTTGGAGGACACCTGTTCGATTGTTCGATCTACCCGTCAAAACACTTGCCCTTGTGGGTGAACAAACTGGAGCAGCAGCATAAAATCGGTCAAAACGGATACCATTGGATGCCATCGCATCGAGATTAGGGGTTTCTAGTACAGAATGATTGTTATAGCCGGTTTGACCCCAGCCCTGATCATCTGTCATAATTAATACAATGTTGGGCCTATGATTTTGGGAAATATTTTGGCAAGAGATCAAAGTCAACATTAAAAGGGAAAGCATAAGGGATAAATTTCTATTTTGGGTAAAAATTATTTTCACGTAGTGATGGATCATATTAATTTTCTAATTTCTTTCTTAAAATTTTGTAGGCTTTTGTAATATTAGACTCAACAGTTTTAATAGATATGTTTAGGTTTTTAGATATCTCAAGGTTTGTATATCCACTGGTTTTACTCAAAACAAATATCTCTTTAATTTTTTTGGGAAGATTCTCTATCTCCCGAGTCATTTTTTTAAGCATCAAACTATTATCCTCAGATTTGATTAATAACTGATTAAGAATTATGCAGTATTGCTCATGAAGTTTTGATTTGGATTTATTTTTATAATAGAGGTCAATAAACTTATTGTAAGTCGATTTATATAAGAAAGACTCAATAGAGTATTTATGGTTGAGCTTTTTTCTATATTCGAAAGTGCTGATGAAAACTTCTTGTACAAGATCATTTGCAGTATGATGGTTCCCTGATAAACTCAGTGCATATCCAAGTAGGGCATCACTGTATTTCAAGACCAATTCCTTAAAGGCTTCTTCATCTCCCTCCTGTAGCTTTTTAATAAAATTTTCGTGTGTCATAAGTTCAAATTAGGTAACTAAACACAAGGTTTTTAAAATTCATGTAGGGTAGTGGGTTTTGTATTCGTAATATATTAAAAACTATATATATTGAAAAAATCAGTAATTAACGTAATCGTAAACTTTCTTAATGATCAATCTAACGTTGATGAGTTAGAGTTTTTGTTGGAGTGGATTAAAGATTCGGATAATTATGAATTATTCACCCAATATATTTCCATTCACCACTTTTCAAACTGGGCAATGAACAAAGCTGACCAAGAAAAAATAATTAAAGAAATTAAGCTCAGAATAAATACTGAGAAGGCAAGGAAGGACCGAAATTTTAGTTTTAAAACTATTTTAAAATATGCAGCTATAATTACAATATCTATTGGCATAGGTTACTACAATCAAATACATAATTCTGAAAAAGAAATAAATAAGGTAGTCCTTGATCCAAATAAAGTCACACTTAATACATCAAATGGTAATCAAATTATTTTAGAAAATTTAGACGATAAAATAATTAAGACAGATGACCAAATTCTCATAAAAAAAGAATCAAAAAAAATAGTTTTTGATAAACAAAAAAACACTGAAAAACTTTTTTATAACACCTTAACCGTTCCTTATGGGAAAAGATTTGATGTTGAGCTTTCAGATGGTTCAATTGTAAGGCTAAATTCAGGATCATCTTTAAAATTCCCCGTTCAATTTATAAACGGGATGGAGAGAAAAGTTTACTTAGATGGGGAAGCATTTTTTAATATTTCAGAGAACAATAAAGATATTTTCAAAGTATTGTCTAACAATGCAGTGACTGAAGTTTATGGAACCCAATTCAATATTAAAAGTTATAGAGAAGACAGTTTTTCAGAAATAATACTTGTAGATGGAAGTCTAGGAGTAAAGGGTCTTCTAGATCATGAAGAAATCGTCAGCTTAAAGCCAGGCTATAGAGCTAAGGTAAATCAGTCCAATGAGAAAATAGAAATCACTAAAGTAAATACTAAAATATATACCTCTTGGACTGATGGTAGAGTTATTTTTAGAGATGAAAATATAGACTCAATGATCTTAAAGCTTGAGAGATTGTATAATGTAATTATTACGAATAACAACAAAAAGCTATCAGACAAATTTTTTAATGCAACAATTGTGGTAGATGAAGAATCAATTGATGACGTGATGGGATATCTAAAAGAAGTTTACAACATTAATTATCAAAAATTCAACAATAAAATTGTAATCAAATAAATTAAAAATCCAAACTACTATTTAATAACTAAATATGAAAATTTTATGAATTTAACTAGCAAAAGCGTTTATCGCTCCACCAAAAAAAGATTGCATGACATAAATATTGTTTTTTCATTAATTCTTGGAATTACTTTTGTGTTTAATTCTTTTGCAAGTAATAATGTATTTTCTCAAACAGAAATTACTATTAATGTTGAGAATACTTCAATTATCAATGTGTTGGATGAAGTAGAGGCAATCACAAAACTGAGATTTATTTTCGATAGTAATATTTACAACTTCAAACAAAAGGTTACTTTATCATTGGAAAAAAAGAATATTGAGGAATTTATCAGTGTACTTTTTAATAATACAATTGATTACCGAATAAGTGAAAATTTAATTTTCCTCAAAAAAATTGCTTCAAATCCAGTTGATAAACAGACAGAAAATTTGATTGGAAATATTCAAAGAAGTATAAATGGTGTGGTAGTCGATTCAGATGGAGTCCCTCTCCCTGGAGCAACGATTATTGAACAAGGAACCGATAATGGAACGACAACAGATTTTAATGGGAACTTTTCTATTGTATTAGAGAATGATGAGACCATGTTAACTATTTCATTTCTTGGGTATGGTGACCAATCAATTGATGTATCTAATGTTAATAGTATTAATGTATCTCTTTCCCCTGAGGAGGGATCACTTGAGGAAATTATTGTAACGGGTTATGGAACAACTAGAAAGAAAGATTTGGTTTCATCAATTTCAAAAATTTCTGGTGATGCACTATCTAATCAGCCTGCTTCAAATGTAAGTAATCTTCTTCAAGGTAGAGCGGCAGGTCTTCAAGTTTCGGCTCCAGATGGGAATCCTTCATCTGCCCCAACAATTCGTATTAGGGGATTAAGTTCGATTCAAGGGAATAATAATCCACTTTTTGTTATTGATGGTTTTATTGCTGGGACAGATTTTAATCTTCAAAACATTAACGTTAATGATATTCGATCAATCGAGGTTTTAAAAGATGCGAGTTCCTTAGCCTTATATGGAACCCGAGGAGCTGCAGGGGTGATTTTAATTCAAACAAAAAATGGTAAGTCTGCAAAATCTGGAGATCTTGATGTTTCAATAAATCATTATACAAGTTTTAGCAGTATAGCTAATCAACCCGAGTATTTAAATTCTAATGATTTTGCAAATTACTGGAATGAAGCAGAAACATTGGTTTATGGAGATAGTGGTTATGGTGAAAATGATCAATCCATCGATCCGATATTCGACTTATCTTCCATTCCTAATACTAACTGGGTTGATTTAGTAACAAGAAACGGACAGGTTAATAATACAGATATAACTCTAAGTGGTAATTCTGAGAAATCTAATTATTATGTCTCCTTAAACAGATGGTCTGAACAGGCAATAATTGAATCATCGGGTCTTGACAGGTACACCCTTAGAGCGAATATGGATTTTGATGTGAATGAAAAGATTAGAACTGGGTTTAGACTTAACTTATCGGATAGAAAAATCGAAAACAACAAAGTTAATTGGCAACAAATTCAAAATCAAATGCCTCCTTTTTTAGAGGTGTATAATAGTGATGGCACTTACAACGGTGTAAACCCCGTAGCAAACACACCCTTTCGAAATCCATTAGCAGATGTGAAAGAAAGGATTGATCATACATTAACTACAAATCTATTGACCAATGCTTACCTGGAATTTGATGTTATTCCTGGACTTACATTTAGATCTACAATTGGATTGGGACTTGATTTTAGTAAAAGAAACCAATATCTATCAACAATTTTGCCAAATAGAGTTGCAACAGGTCAAGACGGGGAAGCCGCAATAATTTCTAGAAATAGCAGAGATATATTAAATGAAAATACGGTTACTTATGACAAAGATTTTAACGAACACTCTTTAAAAGTACTTGCTGGATATACAACCCAAACTACTAAATTTGAGTCTTCTAGTTCAGGGGCTTATGGTTTTGTAAATGACGTAGTTACATTTAATAATCTTGCTCTAGGTTCTGAACCGACTCAAAATTCTGTGTCAAGTAATTATGAAAAAAGGACATTTGAATCCATCTTGGGAAGAATAAATTATTCTTATAAAGATAAATATCTTCTTACACTAGTTGGAAGAAGGGATGGCTCATCGGTTTTTGAAGAAGGCAATAAATATGCTTTTTTCCCTTCTCTTGGGGCAGCTTGGAGAATTGGTCAGGAAAGTTTTATGCAAAGTATTGATTACATAAGTAATCTTAAATTGAGAGTAAGTCATGGTATTGTTGGTGAACAAGGTGTGCCAGCTTATAACTCCTTATCTAGATACACACCTTATGTAAATTTTTTAAACAATGAAGTTTCAAATGCTGTAATACTTGAAAATTTAGCTAGTTCAAACTTAAATTGGGAAACAACAACCCAAACTGATATTGGAATAGAGGTTGGACTTTTAAATAATAGATACTCATTAGAGTTAGACTATTACAACAAAAGGACAAAAGATTTATTACTTAATAGACCTTTACCAGGGACAGCAGGTAGTACTAGATTAGAGAATGTGGGTGAAATCGAAAATAAAGGGGTTGAATTGAGTATCAATTCTTTAAATATTGACAAATCAGATTTTACTTGGAGTACAAATTTAACCATATCTGCAAACAAGAACAAAGTACTTTCAATTGGAGATGGACAAGATTTTATTACTCTAGATAATCCAAATGGTTCATCAGGGCCAAGTATTAGAATAATGCCTGGACATCCTGCACCAGTTTTTCTTGGCGCTACGTATCTGGGAACATATAAAACTCCAGCTGAAATTGATAGCGATGGTATTGTAGGTAGCGTTATTGGAGGACCTCGATATATTGACCTTGACGGTAATGGAGCAATTAATCAACTTGACTTTATTGTCCATGGAGACCCTAATCCTGAATTTTATGGTGGTCTTAGAAATACCATTACCTATAAAGAATTTACATTAGACTTCTTTTTCCATGGATCTTATGGAAATGAGATTTTAAATGGTGCTTACCATCTTGGATATTTTGGAAGGGACCCAAGAAGTAATTTGTTACCAATTGTAAAGGATAGGTGGACTACTTCAAATCAAAATTCAGATATTCCAAGAGCTGGCTCAAGTTTTGGGAACTACCAGCAAAGAAGCGACGTCTCTTACCAAGATGGGTCATTCTTAAGATTAAAAAATGTTACTCTGACATATGATTTAGATATCCCAAGAATTAAAAGAGCCAGCATTTATTTAACAGGGAATAACCTTTTGCTATTAACTAAATTTAAACACGGTGACCCTGAGCAAAGCAATTATGGTGACGGTTTGGCTCAAGGTGTTGCTAACGGTGGATATCCCTACAACTCCTCATTTGCGCTTGGATTTAATATAACTTTATAAAAAATCATCATGAAAAATAAAATAAACATAGAAATGAAAAATTATAAAAAATTTGTAATTATCCAGATGGTTTTAGTTTTATTAATCGTCTTATCTGCTTGTGACAAAGACTTCTTAAAGGAGGATTTAAGAAGTGGCTTGTCTCCAAGTGGCTTCTTTAATAATCTTAATGAAGCTCAAATGGCAGTAAATGGTGTTTATGCTTTATTAAACAATAAAAACCTTTACAGAAATAGAAATTACAGGGGGGCTGTTCAATATGGTAGCGATGAGGTATGTCCTCAAAGAAAAGTTGTTCAAACTCCATACAATTACCTTTATACTGAAGGTAATGGAGATCTACATTCACTTTGGAAAGAGTTTTATCTTCTGATAAGAAATGCGAATTCTGCGATTGCTAATATTTCTTCTGCAGATGCTTTAAGTTCGGATGAAAAAAATCAGCTTCTAGGAGAATTATATGTCCTCAGAGCTATGGCTTATTATGATTTAACTCGTTTCTATGGAGATGTTCCATTTTTTACGGATGAATTAGGAACCGACGAACTTTCAGTTCTTCCACGAACCTCAATGAGTGAGATAAGATTAAGGATGAAGGAAGATCTAGCTCAAGCAAAAAATTATTTGCCTAATGCCTACTCTGGGGCTGATTTAGGAAGAATGACAAAATGGGCTGCAGCTGGATTAAAAGCAAAATTTCATCTTTTTGACAATGAATGGACTGAGTGTCTATCCGAGTGTGTCGATATTATAAATAACTCACCTCACACATTAATGGATAATTTTGCAGATGTCTATGCGTATGATAAAACAACCCTTGGTAACGAGGTAAAAAACGAACACATACTTTGGGTTGATTTTGCAGGTGATGCTGCTCTAGGAACAAATCACCTTAATGATGGCAATGGGACTAATAGTGGAAATTTACAAAGCAATATTTGGATTGAAGAGTACAATCCTCGTGCAAGAGATAATCCTAAAAATAAAGGAGATAAAAACGCATTGAACGCAGCTCTAGCTGAAAACAACCAATCCTTTACAGGATATGGAGCAGGTATAGCTTGTCCTGATATTGGAAAACGGAGTAACTGGGAGGCCGGTGACCTTAGATACGATGGCACCTTTATGGAGTTTTATGAAGGTATTCAATTAAAATTTGTTTACATAGGCAAGTTAATGAACCTTAATATTGACAAACCAAGAAATGCAAAGTCTGAAAATATAGTTCTAATAAGACTTGCGGATATTTATCTAATGGCTGCAGAGTGCGAAAATGAAATTAACGGACCTGATAATGCCTATCAATATGTAAATAAAGTTCGAGAAAGAGCATTTGAGCCAGACAGTCCATGGAGCAGTCTCTCTCAGGCACAGTTTAGAGTGAAAATGTATGACGAGAGAATGTATGAACTCTTTGCAGAGGGACACAGAAAACAAGATTTAATTAGATGGGGAACACTTCTGGAAACAGTTAGGAACACAAAGGTGACTAAACATGCACAAGGTGCGGCAACAAACATTCAGTCTAAACATGTTAAGTATCCGATTCCTCTAAATGAAATACTCACAAATCCAGTACTCTTAGAATCAGACCCAACAAATAACGGTTACAGATAGACTATTAATTGTTTCTTAAAAGCCAGTGTAGTGATTCTCTGCACTGGTTTTTAAATACTGCATTTGTACTGTAAAACATATAATAATTACTGATTTTTTGTTTTTAACAAAGCTATAATCCTATTTTTGAGAAGGTTATATTATTTACTCTATTAAATATTTATCTTTGTTGTCTCTAATTAAAGAAATGAGCAAAAAAATAAGCGTCATTTATTCTGCGATCAATTTTCGAATGATATTAATTGTTGCTGAAACATTGGTCATTTATTTTTTCTACGATAAATTCAATTTCAATCTTCAAATTGACTTTACCATTCTGAGTATCGCCATTGTTTTTCCTCTGGTTTTCTCCATCACCAGTGCCTATCAAAAAAGACAAGAGGCCATCGGTGAATTCAACAGTTTTAGAAATAAAATGATTGAGTTGACCAACCTTTTTCGTGCAGTGGATGGAACCAATACTAAGGAATATACTGCTTTTTTCAAATCACTTTTGGTTCTACAAGATGATGTATTGAATATACTTACCGAAAAGGGCTCAATGACTATGCAACATGTAAGGAACAAGCGTAAAGAAATTTTCTATACCCTTGAAAATTACAAGAACCACTACAACGAGAGAGAAAAAGATAGTATTATTAGGGTTAAAAACGAATTGTTTGAATGTGTTGAAAAACTCAATACTCTGAAAATACATGCTACACCTATCTCTCTTAGAATGTATTGTCTAGTTTTCATTTATCTATCTCCATTAGTATATAACTCCAATATTTTAGCCAGTTTTGATAAAAATAATTTTTTAGAATTGGTTGTTTCTATTTTCTTCTCAGTCATGATCGGATTTATACTAATGGCTCTTTACAACATCCAGGAATATATTGAGGATCCCTTTGATCAAGAGGGACTCGATGATCTAAAGTTTGATAAGATGATGGTAGGAGAAAGTGAAATTTTAGACTAAGCCCTCCTTTTAAAGTCTAATATTACTCCATATTTGATCCTTCGTTCTAACGGTCATTTTTTTAAAATCTCTTGTTTAATTCTCATTGGATAAAGAATTCTGACCAAAGATTTCTCTCAAATTTTATTTTCTATATTTACAGCCAAATAATAAAAAACCCATGGAGGAATACACTCAATTACTTAATGAGCAAATTTTTGCTATTAATACTGTTTGGGTAGCACTGTGTGCTGCACTGATCTTTTTTATGGAGGCAGGATTTGCACTTTTAGAAGCGGGCTTTGTCCGAGCCAAAAATGCTATGAGCATCATTGCCAAGGTAATCATAGACATAACTTTTGGAGGAATCGCTTTTTTTGTGGTTGGCTTTGGCATTGCTTATGGAGCCTCCAACGGATGGTTCGCTTTGGACTTTGGAATTATCAAAGGAGACCTTGGTCTGGATCTTACGGTATCTAACCAACTGTTTTGGTTTATCCAATTGGGTTTTGCAATAGCTGCAATATCAATTGTGTCTGGAGCCTTGGCCGAAAGGATGAAGCTATGGGCCTATGCCATTATGGTAGTGTTTTTTTGCGGTATCATGTATCCCTTGGTTGCCAATTGGGTTTGGAATCCCAACGGTTGGTTAGCACTTAGAGGCTTTAACGATTTTGCAGGATCTGCCGCGGTGCATGCTATGGGAGGATTTTCGGCTCTGGCTGCGGCTATAGTTTTGGGACCAAGAATTGGAAAATATTCAAGTGACGGAAACTCCAATACAATACCTGGACACAATTTGCCTTTGGCCTCTGTGGGAGCATTCATTCTTTGGTTTGGATGGTTTGGATTTAATCCTGGTTCATCGCTGGGTGCTGTTGGCAACTGGGAATTGATCGGCTCTGTGGTAGTAAACACCTTCTTGGCGTCGGCAGCAGGCGGAATAGCCACTATGTTTTACACTTATTTTTCTTACGGTAAAATCGATATTACCATGGTGATCAATGGAATTTTAGCAGGATTGGTTTCCATTACAGCAGGATGTAATGTGGTAAGTCCAATGTCTGCAATAATTATTGGTTTTATTGCCGGAATATTGGTAGATGTAGCCGTTTTATTTTTCGATAAAATGAAAGTGGACGACCCTGTGGGTGCCATTGCAGTTCACGGTATCAACGGATTATTTGGTACACTTGCCGTTGGATTTTTTGCGGCTGAGGGAGGTTTATTTTTTGGCGGTGGTACCGATCTTTTGATCACCCAATTGATGGGTGTAACCGTTATTGCCTTGTTTTCTTTCAGTATTACTTTTATATTGATGAAACTTTTGAAATCTAGTGTTGGCATAAGAATTTCAACCGAAGAGGAAGAAGCAGGTATAGATTCTGTTTCTTTTGGTGTCAAATCATACTCTAACGAATAATTAATACCTATCAAATATGAAAAAAATTGAAGCAATCATTCGCAAGTCAAAATTTGTTGAAGTCAAAGCGGCTTTGCACAAAGTTGAAGTCAATTTCTTTAGCTATTGGGATGTAACTGGTGTTGGAAATGAACAGGAGGGGCATGTTTATAGAGGAATTACTTATAGCACTTCTGAAATCCAAAGACGATATCTTTCCATTGTAGTCAATGACGATTTTGTGGAAAAAACTATTAATGCCATTTTGAAATCCGCGGCAACCGATCAGGTTGGTGATGGAAAAATATTTGTACTTCCTGTGGAAGAGGCGTACAGAATTCGAACAGGAGAAAAAGGTGGTCAGTCTTTGAATTAGAAATTAACCCAAAACATTTTTATTAAATCGACTTTGATAGAGAGCTTATGAAAAATAAATTTTTCGCGTTTATTTTTTTTAGCCTCTTTACCCTTTCAGCACAGTCAGAGGACCCACCCAACTTTGTGGTAATTTTTTGTGATGATTTGGGCTATGGAGATATTGGTAGCTTTGGTCATCCGATCATCAAAACGCCTAACATAGACCGTATGGTATTAGAGGGACAAAAATGGACTCAATTTTATGTTGCTGATCCAGTTTGTACCCCTAGTAGGGCTGGTCTATTGACCGGAAGATATCCCATCAGAAATGGAATGACGTCCTCCAAAAGGCCTGTCTTTTTTCCGGATTCCCCCAATGGCCTTCCTTTAGAGGAGATCACCATTGCTGAGGTACTAAAGACCCGTTCTTATGCTACCGCCGCCATTGGAAAGTGGCATTTGGGCCATTTGCCAAAATTTTTACCTAATCAACAAGGTTTTGACTATTACTATGGCATACCTTATTCCAATGATATGGACAGTGATAAGTGGGGAAAGTATCTAAAGGAAGCTGAAGATCCTGATTATTTTTCAAAAACAGAATTTTTTAATGTGCCGTTAATCGAAAACACTCAAGTAATCGAACGCCCAGCAGATCAAACCACCATTACCAAGAGATATACCCAAAAAGCTGTTCAATTCATTGAGCAAAACAAAGACAAACCCTTTTTTTTATATCTTGCTCACAGCATGCCTCACATTCCTCTTTTTGTCTCCGAGGAATTTAGAGGAAGAAGCAATGCCAGTTTGTATGTCGATGTGATCCAGGAGATCGACTGGAGTGTTGGAGAGGTCCTTAGGACCCTAGAAAAGAATCTACTGGATCAAAATACCATAGTGGTTTTCACCTCAGACAATGGCCCTTGGTTATTGTTCAAGACGCATGGGGGTTCGGCGGGTCCACTTCGAGCGGGGAAAGGAACTACCTTTGAAGGAGGCCAGCGTGTACCTACTGTGTTTTGGGGACCAGGAAGGGTAAGTCCTGGAGTGATAAATCACATGGGCGCCACTCTGGATTTATTACCCACTTTTGCAAGTCTATCGGGAGCTCAAATTCCAACCGACCGAAAGATGGACGGTTATGATCTATCCAGGGTTTTACAACAAAGGGCGGCAAGCCCTCGTAAGGACTTTTACTATTGGGCTTTTGCCGAACTACATGGCTATCGAAATGCGCAATACAAAATCCACATCAAGCAGAGACAAGCCATCCATTATGGAAGAGAGACCATAGTCTTGGAAAGTCCGGAGTTGTATGATCTCAAAGCGGACATTTCCGAAAAATATGACCTTGCGGATAGCTATCCAGAAATTCTTTCAGATTTCTTGGGTAGGATGGATTTGCATCTCAAGGATGTCGCCGATGGAATTCCTGACCAATTAGCCGATCGAATGCCACAAGAGTAGTTTCTATCTTCTATTTTCGAAATTCCTTTTGGCAGTAAAAATGCAGTAATGTTTTCGGATAAATTTCACATTTACTTTTATAAGTTTGATGAAATTTTTCGATTTTATGGATTTTAATTACTTATTTCATGATGATTTGCCTAAAGGAGTCAAGTCAGTCTATGTAAATGGGAAAAGAATGTCCATAATGGAGTTCAATCAGGCTAAAAAGGAATATTTGTCCAAAAAAGACGCCCAAATTGAATCTTAGGCAGCTTCTTGAAATAATTTTCGTAGTACTATTTACTATATTAGTTTACATTTTCTTAAAAAAATAGACTAATGCGTATAACCTTATTCTTTGTTTTATTGGTAAGTTCGTTATCTGCTAATGCCCAAGAAAACCAACGCCTTAGGGATTCAATATTAAAATACAAATTTTTAAATCCGAATTTGGCTATTGAGTATGGAATGGAGTATGTTGAGAATAGATCCGCAGACGAACCTGACCGAGAAATGGTTAGAACCTATTCTAGAATTGGTGAAATCTTGTTATACATGGAGCTCTATTCTTCTTCTTTAGAGTATTTCAATTCTTCATTAAGAATTTTTAGATCTATTAAGACAGTAGAGGATGGTAAAAGTTCATATTCAAAAACTGACCCCCCCTGGATTGTCCTCAACATAGGAAATATTTATTTTAAAAACAGAAATTTTGAAAAGGCTCTAGAGAAGTTCGAGGAAGCTAGAAAGCTTTTTGAGATTGAAAAGGATCCGCAGGATAGAATCAATGGTTTTTACACTTCAAATTCTAATATTGGATTGGTTTATGGTGCATTAGGAGAATATGATAAGCAAGAGGAAATTTATTATAAAGTATATGATAAATTATTATCAAATCCTGCAGATGGGAATAATTATAAACCTAACATTATATACAGAATGTCACAGCTTATGTCTGTTAAACTTTTAAAGGGGGAATTAATATCTGCAAAAAATAAATTTAATGAGATAATTCAGTTTTATGAGGTGGAAAAAAATAATGAATTAGATTTATCATCCTCACTATTAATTAGAAATTATGGATATACACATTCCATTATGGGGGCTTATTATCAGAGCAAAAAACAATATGAAAAAGCTATTGAAAATTTAACAATGGCGACGGAGCTTTATAAATCATTTCCAGTTGAGGTCAATGTAACAGGATCAAGGCTTTCAGAGTGCTACCTTGCCATTGACGAAATTGATACTGCCAAAGAAATTGCTCTAAAAAATCTTAATTTCAAAAACATCAGTGATAGGGAAAAAAGATATAATTACAGAGTACTAGAAAAAATATATAAAAAGACAAACAACAACAAAGAGCTTTTAAAAGTTAAAGATTCCTTGATTTTAATTTCATCAGGGACAAATTCTTCAAAGGTGTTAAAAACGTTAAATGATTTGGAAACACAGATCATACTTTCAAAATCTGCAAGAGAGCTTAACAAAAGTAAAATTAGATATAATACCTATCTGTATATTCTAATTATCGGGTCTGTAATATTGTTTTTCTCTCTTATTACAATAAGAATTAATTATAACTATCAAAAGGAGAAGGGAAGTAGATTAGAATTAGAAAAAGAGAAGGTTACTCAGGAGCTAAATCAAAAAAACAGAGAACTGGTCAGTAAGACAAATTTTATTATTCAGAGAAATGATTATTTAAAAAATATTCAGAAGAAAATTTCCAATACTCAACAAGACGTCGTTTTTACAAGTAAAATGCTCCACAAGGAGCTTAACAGAGTTATCAATTCTGAAAAATCATATGAGGAATTCGATAATATGTTTGTAAACGTTTATCCGAATTTTTACAAAAAACTCAACCAGATGTCCAAGCTATCTCAAACTGATTTAAGGCTGGCCTCTTACATTAAGATGAATCACAATAACAATGAAATTGCTAATATTTCAGGAATTTCTTTAAGAACTGTAGAAAGCCAACGATACCGTTTAACTAAAAAGTTAAACCTTGATAAAAATCAAGATCTCAACTCGTTTTTAATGTCCCTATAGTCAATACAAATTACCTTTTTTCTATTTGTTATCCTTTATAAGGACATAAATCAGTACTGCATTTCTACTGCGTAACAACTGATTTCCAAATAATTTATTCATTAATTGACCTAATTATGCTTCATTGCATTATAAATAACATCAATTATGGTTGCCGAACAAAATTTTGAGATTCAGTTTGCAAAAATCTATCCTGATTTTACAAAAAATTTAATTCAATTAAACAGTGATTTAACATTCACAGAGGTTAAAATATGTATGTATTTAAGGATAAATTTTTCAAATAAACAAATACTGGAGTATATGGATATCTCAGATAGTACATTGTCTAATGTTAGATCTAGTATTCGAAAAAAATTGAATATTAATAGAACACAGGGACTTTTCAATACGATCACAAACCTTTGAAAATAAAAACACAAAACAGCAAAGATTTTATTTTGCCAAAGTTTCTATTTTTAATTTTCTTGTCGGGTTTTTTTGTTTTTCCAACTACTATTTTTTCTCAGAACACTCCTACATTTTCAAATTGGATAAACTTCAATGGGAATGATGGTGTAATATCAATTCCGACAAACAATAATGTTACATATTCCGATACTGATCAAATTACAGTAGAGGCATGGGTAAAGGTAAATAATGGTCCAACAACATCTTCAACTAACCCTGAGGAAGAGGCAGATTTTATTTTGTCAAGGAGAGATGATTGGCAAGTATATGTTGAATTTTTAAATGGACAATTATATTTCAGCGGAAGAATAAGGCAAGATCATGATGGGACATGGCCAAAAGTCACTTCGAGCGCAATTGATGAGGGCA
>VMHT01174970.1_pt1 | contig 14173 bp, 9 predicted proteins | sample 4693611 | NCBI WGS metagenome assembly VMHT01 (sample SAMN12280063, study PRJNA550983) | marine metagenome | isolation source: seawater sampled from same location over 5 years 0.02-0.2 micron viral filtrate | place: USA: collected off the coast of southern California halfway between the port... ... | reverse complement strand
GGCCTTGCTACAGGTGCTGATGTTAAGACTGAGGTAAACTACGTTCCTGAGAAGGTAAGTCATTTAACAACATCTATGATGAGTATGCAGGCTGTGGCGATTGACCCAGAAGGCTTCATGCAAATCCAGATTACTGAATAACGGAGGTTAATCATGGCTTTAACAGCAGCAAAATTAAAATTAGTCGCAGGTGGCGTAACTGTTAATGTTTTTCATTACAATACAGCAGATGCTCCAGCTACAGTTGCAGGTAGTGGTTACTTCAATGACGTAACAACAAACTTGAAACAGTACGATATGATATTAGTAGCAGGAACTACTGGTGGTACAGTAACTTTTGATTTATTAGGAGTTACCTCAGCATCAGGTGCGGCAACTGTTACAACAACTAACGGTACGTAAGTACTATTGATCTTGAGGGGAGGCTCGACTACACCCTTCCCTCATTATCTTTTTATAGAGAGGTATTATGTTATCAGAAACTAGATTTGATATATGCAACAAAGCCCTTGTGCTAGTGGGTGCTAACATAATAACTAGCTTTGAAGAAGCTACAACAGAATCAACAGTAGCTGGACAATTATACGAATCAACATTAGAAGCAATGATTACCAGAATACGCTGGAGATTTGCAACTAAACAAGTACAGCTAACTAAGTTAGCAGAGAACCCATTAGGTAGATTTCAAGCATCTTATCAATTACCAGCAGATGCATTGTTAATACACACAGTAACTGTTAATGACAATGTAATTGCTTATGATAGATATGGTGATAAGATTTTTGCTGATACAGGTTCAGGTGATACATTGATTTGTGATTATACATTCCAGGCTAGTGAAGCAGAGTTTCCACCGTACTTTAAACAATGTATGGTGTTTGAGCTTGCAAGTTTATTTGCAGGTGCGATTGCAAGAAATGATAGTTTGTCTGAGTTGTACAGAAATAGAGCATTAGGACAAATAGCTATAGCTAAATCAACTGATGGTCAAGCTCAAACAAGTAAACGCTTGGATGTTAATAGAATACGCAATAGAAGAAATCGCACACATTTTAATAATGTTAACGCAACCGTATCGAGCTAATGGATGCCAACACAAAGAATACATCAAGCCAGTTTTGTAAGAGGCGAACTAGATCCTAAGATTGTATCTAGGGTTGATGTTGTAGCATATGAGCAAGGATTAAAAAAAGCTCGTAATGTATTGACTCTTAATCAAGGTGGTATAGAAAGACGACCAGGCACAGTTTATCGTGCAACCGCTCCAGGCAATGGAAGAATAGAACCATTTATCTTTAGTGATGATCAAGAATATATCATTCTTTTTACTAACACAGTAATAACTATCTACAGTAGTAATGGAACTTTATTGCAAACAATTACTTCAACTGGTATTGAAACAGCAGAATTAATGGAATTAACTATAACTCAGCAAGCTGACACTATGATTATTGCACATAAAAGTTTTGCGCCTAGAATTTTACAAAGAACTGGTGCGACTACATTTGCATTGTCTGTATTTCAATTTGATGTAAGTGTTAATGGTGAAAAAACTTATCAACCATATTTTAAATTTGCTAGTGATTCTATTACATTAGACATAAATCAAACTGCAAAAGGAACAACAGGCGTAACGCTTACGACATCTGCTGCATATTGGACAAGTTCTTATGTTAATACACGTGTACGTTATCATGGTGCAGAAATATTTATTACAGGCTATACATCGTCAACAGTTGTAACAGGCACATTATTAGATGACGTTGAAATAGAATTAGATGCAAATCCATTTCGAACTAGACAAGGTAGTGGAGTTGTGGAAGTTACAATGGCACAACATGGATTTTCTACAAATGCAAGTATAACTATATCAGGCGCACAAGACATCTTTGATGTAGATGGTGATGGATTAGCAACAGCAAATATTAATGGTACATTTACTATTACAGTAATTGATGATGATAGATTTAGTTTTACTGCTGGTGCTAGTGATACAGCAACAGAATCTGTAGATGGTGGTGGCGCTAGTGTTAAAATAGTAGGCCATCCACCTACAAGAAACTGGGATGAGCAACTGTATAGTGAGCCTAATGGATTTCCAAGAGCAGTATGTTTTCATGAACAACGATTATATTTTGGTGGAAGTGCAACCGCACCTGACTATTTAACTTCTAGCAAAGTAGGATCATTTTTTAATTTTGATGTAGGCACAGCAAAAGATGATGAAAGTTTACAAATGCAAATAGCATCAGATCAAATCAACGAAATAAGACATTTAGTTTCTGGGCGTGTATTAGAAGTTTTTACTAGTGGAGCTGAGTTTTTTCTTAGACCACAAACAGGCAAGAATATAACACCAACTGATTCTATGATTATTAGACAAACATCTTTTGGTGTACAACAAGCTGGTATGCCAAGACCATTTGATGGTGGTACTTTGTATATACAAAAAAATGGTAAGAACATAAGAGATTATGTTTTTGCTTCAACCACAGAATTATTTGATAGTAACAATACTAGCCTGGAGTCATCACATTTAATTACTACGCCTACTGATACAGCAACAGCTACATCATTACCAGATAGAACTGAACAATTATATTTCTTAGTGTGCGGTGATGGCACAATGTGTATTTACAATAGTCAAAAAGAACAAAAGATATTTGGATGGACACAATGGAATACTGATGGTAACTACAAGTCTATTGCTTGTTTGTCGTCTACTATTTTTTCATTAGTAGAAAGAACTATTGATGGTAGTACTGCATATTACTTAGAGCAGTTTGCAACTACACAATTTGATATACCTACTGATATGTCATTTACTAAAACAATATCAGGTAGTTATCAGCCACATGGCACAGTCAAAAATAAAGGTGCTGTATCTGCTGGTGTAAGTCAGTTTATTATTGATGGTGCAACAGCTAGTCCTAATCAAGGAGATACGTTTCAATTTGCTGGTACTGGAACAACACATACAGTTACAAGTGTTACAGCAACAGGAGGATCTAACGAATACATAATATCAGTTAGCCCAGTTACAGCATCAATTAGCGATAATACAGATTTAATATTTTTAACCAGTCGTGTATTTACTGGTATTACCCAGATAGGTAAAACAGTACATGCTACATCAGGCTCAACAGAAGATGGAGATTTTTTCTATTATGGTAGTGGTGTAGTAACGGCAGCAGGTACAGTTACTTTGCCATCGCCAGCAGCAGCCTGTGATATAGGCATGGACTATGACATTACGGTAGAAACCTTGCCACAAGATGTTAGATTAGGTGATGGTGTGTTAACAGGTAAGCCACGTAAGATAGGTAAAGCTATATTAGAATTATCAACCACATATAATGTTACGATTAATTCTAATCAAGTTTTGATTGGTAGTAATCCCAATGACGATACAACTGGATTACAATCTTTGACAGGGAAAAAAGAAGTGCATACACTTGGATATGAGAAAGATCCAACATTGACAGTATCGCAAACAGCGCCACTACCAATGAGGGTTTTAGGTATAACATCGGAGGTTTATTACTAATGTGTCATCCAGCAGTATACGCAGCCATAGCTGTAGGAAATGTTATGCAGGCAAGATCATCTGAAAAAGCAGCAAATGCTTTAGCTGAACAAGCAGCACAAGAACAAAGAGATCAAATTAGAGATCAAAGGGCTGATCTTGCAATAGAAGTTGCTCAAAAAGAAAATGATAGATGGCGTAATTATCAAGATCATATGGCAGGCAACAGAGCATTGTTAGCTAGTATGGGTTTAACAGAACAAGGTGGTAGTTATTTGGCACTTAAATCTAGAAACAAACAAATAGTTAAAACAGATTTACGAAATATTAGTTTATCAAAAGGAAAATCTTTACGAGAACTTAGTTATGCTGAACTTGATGTAGAAAGAAATTTATTATCTACTAAGATAAGTACAAAACAAAATACAATGAACGCATATTTTGATGCGGCAAAAGCAGGTACAGATTTTGCAGCAAGTACAGATACTTTTGGTGATAATTTTAAAAAATAAGGAATTAAATAAATGGCATTAAAAAAAGAAACAAAACAAGTTGGACTAAGCACACAAATAGGAGTTACTAGAGGTAGAGGACTTTTAAATGTTGCTAGTGCTGTTAGTCAAAATTCTAAACATATGACTAGATTGCTTTCTGAATATGCTGCCGATGGTATGGCTAAAGAAAAAAAAGAAGCTATAGAAAAAGGAAAAGAACTAGGTAAATCTGCTGAAATTATATATGAAGATATTGAATATCAAGACGATTTAGGAAATACAGTTACAACAAAAATACCAAAAAGTTATAAATCATCACAAGAAATTGCTAATAATAGTTGGTTAGCATTAGGTTATGATGAAACAGTATTAGATACTTATTTTGATGCAACTATCGCATCTTTAGATTCTATTTTGCAAGAAGAAAAAGCATTACTAAAAAGTAAGGTTAGTTACAAAAATACTATACCAGAGATATACAATAGCTATCAAAATAATATTTCTCAACAAGTAGCTGCAATGAGAGAAAATTTACCAAAAGAATTAAAATCTTTATTTGATTCAAGAGCAAAAACAATGATAACTTCTGCTCAAACAGAATTATCTAACAAATGGATTAGAAGGCAAGAAACATATGTTAATGCAAAAATTAAAGAAACAAATGATAGAGGTATAGATCAATTAAAAATAGGTGGTTTAATTGATTATGAGGGATCAAAATTATTAATTGATAAATTAGAAGATGAAAATGAAAAAGCGCAATTAAATAGTTCTATTAATGCATCATTATTTTTAGAAGAAACATTACCTGATCTTAAAACAACATTAAAAGTGTCTAAATTTATTAATGATAAAAAAATATTTACATTAGATTTTAGTAATCCACAAACCAATCAAATAGATAAAAATAATTTTCAACAGTTAAGTTTATTTTTAAATACACAAGGTAAATCAAAAGGAACATTAATAGCAACAGATGGCAAGAAAGTAGAATTATCATTAGATAAATTAGGCATATCTAATGATGAGTTTATTGCATTAGCTCCACAACTAGAAACAAATATTAGATCAAATATATCTATGATTAATTCACAGATAAGCACATACAATGAAAATAAAAATATTAATATAATGTATTCTAAATCAAAACAATTTAAAAGTAGTTATTTTTTAGATAATAAAGATATTAAAAATACATCAACACAACTGGATAATCTAGATCAACCATTGTGGGATGAAGCTATTGCTGATTATGCTAACTCAAGAAAAGAATTAAATGAAGTAAATGCTGACAATATGACTCAACAGCAAAAAATAGGATTTTATCAATACTATGCTGGCATAACAGGTGTTATACCAGAAAGCTACAGAAATAGAATAGAGTCGCTTGTTGGTAGCGCAAATGATTTAGAAGCATTAAGAGATTTAGTTAATAGTCCAGAATGGTTAATGATGAGTGGCACAAATGTAACAACAGAATTGCCTGGTGGTCAAAAAATTATACAAAATAATTTATGGAAAACAGCAGGTTTAGACAACAAAATAGAAGAAAAAGCAATGAGGCTATCAGCCTCTATAGAACTATCTGGTGTAGATAGAGGTGTAGCTAATTTTATTCTTGCTGAACAAGAAATAGAAAAAAGACTAACTGGCGGTAGAGAAAGAGCATCATTAGTTACTGATTATGCTGAACAAAAAGGTTTTGATTCTACATCAAAATTATCATCTGATATTGAAACAAAAATTAAAAATAAAATTCCAGAAAAATTTATAGGACAAACAATTATAGGTAATAAATATTTTGCGTTAATTAAAGCAGATGTTATGCGAAGTATTGAACTTGGATCAAGTGAATCTGTAAGCAAACTTGTAGTCAATTCAATAGCAAAAACAACAAAAAATGGTTACTTTGGTAATAGTAAATATAGTTATGTATTTGGTGGTAGAGTAGCATCAGGAGCAACACAGTATGGTTCTGATTTAGTTTTTATGAAATATCCGCCAGATGCTGTATTACAATCAGACAAACAACTACAATTAGTAAATGATAAAATTAACTCAAGATTTAGAGATTTATCAAAAGAAACAGATTTAGGTACAGTTAATCCTGGATTAAGTCCAGAATATTATAGCCAAGAAAATTATGAAAAGACACTTGAACTAGGATCAAATACAAAACCAGGTGGACCAAGATATACAACTGTACCAAAAGAAAGAGATGAGTTTGTATTAGGCGAAAATGTATTTTTAAATGTAGTAGGTAATCCTGCTAATCAAGCAAACGTACTTTATCAATTTGTGGTGTTAGAAAATACAGAAGATGGTTCTACGGCTGTACCATTAGAAGATATGAATGGCAATATAATTAGAATTACATATCAAGATTTATATGATGCGAGGAATTAATGGCTGATGTAAGAACAACAGATATAAGAACATTAGTACCTGATGAATATAATCGGCAAGAATTTAATTTTCCAAATACTTTTGCACAAGATGTAAAAAATGCATGGGAACTTACATGGTTTGGACAAACTATAAATGAGTTAAATGATGATGATTCATATTTAAACTATCCTGATGATTCTGAATTAGATGTATATTCATATTTAGAAAATACACCTTATCTTCAATATCAAGACCATTTTAAAAATATGCGTAATGCTGATCATATTCAACATGTAAAAAATAAAATAGATAGAAATAATTTTTTACGTCAAGAACGTGATGATGCAGGTATTTTGCCTGATTTAATTGCACAGCTTGGCGACCCATTAACATATGTGCCTATACCATTTGTTAAAGGTTTAACAATGGGAAGTAGATTTTTAAAAACAGGTGCAGCTTCTGGTTTATTAGTAGGCTCATCAGAACCATTAAGACAACAATTAGATCCTACTGCAACAATAGCAGAAAGTTCTATGTATATTGGTGGTGCATTTATATTAGGTGGTGGATTAGGTGCGGCATTTGGAAGAAGATTAGCTCCAAAAACAGAAATAAAACCAGGACAGCCTGAACCTCAATACTTTGGTCCAATATCAGAAAAAACAGAAACAGAAGTAGTTGACGATATGATGGGTGCAATGTGGGATATGGATCATAAAATATTTAAATATGATATGTATAATCCTAAATCAGATGTTACATATACACCAGCTACAGAAACAATTGCAGGTAGATTAGGATATAAATTAGATACTGCGGCTTTAAATGGATATGATGAAATAGGCAATCCATTATTTGTAAAAATTAGTGCTGCATCTGATAATCGAAATAAATATATAAATGATACTATACGTACTGACGATGCAAAAATACATAAAGCCTGGAAAGATCAATCATATAATAAAAATAATAAAGGTATATATCCATTGCCTAGATTTAAAAGTCCAGATGATTTAAAAAAATTTTTAATAGAAAAAGAACATATAAAATACAGAGGTTTAAAACCAAAAGGTGATACTGTTGCAGATATTGAAAATAAACTTAATAAAGAAGTATTAGAAAAAATTGAATTAGAAGAAACAGCATCTAGAAAATTATCAGCTAGAGGAAAAGTATCTGATAAAATTGGACAAGTTGCTGCTAAATTAATTACCGATCAAGATAGATTAACAAATAACACTTTTAAAAATAAAGAATTTAGTAACTGGATAGCAGATACAGCAGAAGAATTATCAGGTGATTATAGTTTAACAACTATAGGAAATAAAGAAGGTAGAATAACACCACATAGTGCAAATACTAAATCACAATTAAATACATTAAGAGATACACAAACTTTAAAAAGAGTCCTTGATAATAATTACACGTTATTATTAGCTAATAAAGCAGAAGGAATAAAATTACTTGGCAATAATTATAATTTAACTAAAGGTGGTCAACAGATTGGTGCTTTTGCAGAAGATAAATTAAATAAATTAAAAAGATTAGTTGGTAGTAAAACAGAAGAAACGCATAAAAAAATAACTTTTCAAGAATATAATGAACGTGTTGGTATGGCTATACGTGATCCAGATTATTTTGCTATACAACCAGATGCTATTAAAAAAGCAGCAAATGAAATGCAACAACATACTCAAGATATAGGACAAAGGCTAGTCAAAGAAAATATAATGTACAGTCAACAGTCTATTAGTGGCAAAAAAACCGAATGGCAAACATTGTTACAACAAGCAAAAAAAGATTTAGCAAATGCTAAAGATCCAGAAGTAATTAAAGTAATTAACAATCAAATTAAAAAAGCACAAGATGAAATAGCAATATATGACGATGAGTTAGATGATTTAATTTTAGATCCAGATAGAGCAAAAGATTTTTTATTAGAAAATTATTTTCCTAGAGAAATTAGTAGAAATAAAGTTATTAAAGATAAAGCAGAATATGATAAAACATTTATAGCTCCAGAAAAAGGTACATATATTGAAAAAAAAATAAACAAAGGTATGTATCCAGGTATGGTTGTAAAATTTACAGAACCAAAATCAACAACAAAAATGTATGGAAACATTGCAGAAATTAATAAAAATGGATCTATTGTTGTTGAGTATCCTAAAGGAGTTAGTCAAGAAGTTACTAAAATAACTATACCAAAAAATAAAATACAATTAAAATCACCAATGCAATTCAAACAACAATTAGAATATTATAGTATTCCAAATGAACAAAGTTTTAGAGGCAAACTTTTTAAGTCTTTTGTGGGAAAACCTAAAAAATTTGAATTTAAAGATATTGATGGAAATACACAAGTAGTATTTGAATCATCTGATAATTTTAATGTAAACATTAGAGTTAACAATGCAATACAATCTATTACACGTGATGCAAAAATTAAAGATATAGAAAATTCTATTGGTTATGAAAAAACAGATACTGGATATTTGCCTTATCAATCTCATTTTATGAGAAGAAAATTACCAGTTGAAGATAAAGAAATTATGGAATTTTTAAATCATGATGCTAATTATATGTTTAGAAATTATATAGAAACTGCAAATAAAAAAATAGAAATATCAAAAAAGTTTGGAGATCCACATATGAAATTACATATATGGAAAACTAGACAACAAGCGTATACCAAAGAATATAAAACAAAAAATGATGCAAAAAAAATAGAAATAGCTATTAGTCAAATAGAAGCGCAACGAGACAAAATGTATGGCATATACAATTCAAATGATGTTGATGATTTTTTTAAAGCAAGAGTACCAGTTGCTATGAGAAACTGGGCAAGTACAACAATGATGGGTGTAGTTACTATGACATCACAAGTTGATTGGGCTAGGATACCAATGGTACATGGTTTTACTAATTTTATTAAATCACTAGATGGTACTGCTAATTTATTTAGAAAAGATTATTTTGATGCAGACAAATCAAATCCTGTAAAACAAAATAAATTTGTATATGAAGCTGGTGAAATAGCAATGAACAATGCAGCAATGTCAAGAATATTAGCACAAAATGAAAAAGTAAGTGATTTAGATGATTTTGCAGGTAGATTTTTCTTTAGGCCAATGGAAAAAATACAAGCACCTTTTTATCATATTAATGGATTATCAATGCATACAAATATGGTAAAAGATCAAGCAGGTATAATGTCATCACATAGATTTATAGAAGATGCTCTTGCAGTAGCAAATGGTACAGCAGATAATTTTACTAAAACTAGATTAAATTCATACGGTATATCTCCAGCAGATGCTAGAGGTTTAGCTAAATTAGATTTTGATCGAGTATCTGAAAATGGATTAATATTAATGGATGAAAAAAAATGGTACAAATCATTAGGTAAAAATGCTGATTATTTATTAGATAAAATGCGAGTAGCTGTATATGCAGATGTACAGAGAACAGTTATTACGCCAAGCGTAGCCGATAAACCTAATATGATGTATGGTGTTGTGCCAATACGTACAGAAAATATGACACCATTATTGTTAGGTATGTCGCCTGAGTTTGTTAATTCTAATCCAGGCGTAAAAAAAGCATTTGAGTTTTTTTTAGGATTTGAAAAAACAGAGTTTGGAGCTAAATTAAATAATGGCTGGTTTGCAGCACCATTACAATTTTTTGCTTGGTCATTTGGAGCTAATAGAAAATTAATGTTAGCAGGACTAAGTGATAAAGAAATGAATTTAGCAGGTGGTGTTATAGCCATGATAGGTTTTGCTGCCATAATTGATAGACAAAAAAATCCACAATATTATAAACATAAAACAATGGAAGAAAAAATATATCGTGCTATAGAAATGTCTGGTGTTTTAGGTTTGCCAGGTGATTTAAATTTTATTATGGAAACAATGACAGAAGGATTTGGTGATGAAATGTATGGCATAAGAAAAGCGTTAGGAACACCAGGTAGATTTGGACAACCTAATGAAGCAGATGCTTTAGGTGAAATAACTGGTCCATCATTAGGTATGCCAATAGATTTATTTCATGCTTTTAATGAAGATTTACCTTTTGACGAAAAAGCCCAAACTATAAGAAGATTGATTCCATTTAATAATTTGATACTATGGAGAGGTATATTTAGAAGCCTCTACGACTTTGGAGCGGAGACAATAAAATGACAATAGCAACAGCTAAAAATACGCCTAGAAATACCTATACTGCCACAGGTGGGCAAACAGTATTTACTATAGGTTTTGAATTTTTTGCCACAGGAGACATAAAAGTATTCCGTAATGGCACAGCACTAACCTATAATGCAGCGCCTAGTAGTGTTGCACAGTTTAGTGTACAAGGTACAACCAATGCTAGTGATAGTGCATATGAATTTGGAGCTGGAGGCACAGTAACTTTAGGTGCTGGTGCTACAGCAGATGACAGCATAGTAATTGTACGAGACATAACAGTAGAAAGAACCACAGACTTTACTCCAGCCGCATCGTTTGATGTAACTGCATTGAATACACAACTTGATGTATTGATGGCGATGATGGCAGAGAGAGAAGAAAGTACCTCAAGATCATTACGATTACCGTTAGCAGAAACAACTACAAACTTTGATATGCAGTTGCCTGTTAAAGCAACTAGAGCAAACAAAATATTAGAATTTGACAATGATGGTAATCCATCAGCAGCATTATCATCAACAAACTTTGCTACACTTGGAACAATTACATCTGATATAAGTGCGGTTGCAGCCGTAGCCAGTAATGTAACTACAGTCGCAGGAATTGCATCTAATGTAACTGCTGTTGCTGGAGATTCAACTGATATAGGTGCTGTTGCTGCTGTAGCTACTGAGATTGGTAGGCTTGGAACAAGTGATGCTGTAGCAGACTTAGCAATATTAGGTACTTCAGCCATCGTAACTGACATGGATTTACTAGCAACTTCTGCCAATGTTACAGCTATGGGCCATTTAGGTACATCAGCTAATGTAACAGCAATGGGATTATTAGGTACAAGTGCAGTTGTAGCAGACATGGCTTTACTAGGAACAAGTGATGTTGTAGCTGATATGGCGTTACTTGCAAACTCTGATGTTATAGCCGACATGGCTATACTAGCAACGTCTGACATTGTAAGCGACATCAACACACTTGCAACAAGCGATATAGTATCTGACTTAAATACATTGGCTACCTCAGATATAGTTTCAGACATTAATACGTTAGCCACATCAGCCATTGTTGCTGATTTAAATATACTGGCAACATCAGATATCGTTACAGATATAAATCTCTTAGCTACATCTGATGTTGTAAGCGACTTAAACACATTGGCTACTAGTGATTTTGTATCAGACTTAAACACATTAGCTAGCTCAACTGTAGTAAATAATATAGCAACCGTTGCCTCTAACGTAGCAGGGGTTAATAGTTTTGCTGCAAGATATAGAGTAACAAGTGGTGATCCAGGCTCTGACAATGATGCTGGTGATTTAAACTTTAATACCTCTAGCAATGTGCTAAAATTTTATAATGGTAGTGCATGGGTAACCATAGATAGTACGACAGCTTTAGGTAGTGAAGTTACAGGTACGTTACCTGTAGCCAATGGTGGTACAGGAGCTACATCACTTACAGCAAATGGTGTATTAATAGGTAATGGCACAGGAGCTGTAACAGCTGTTGATATGTCTACCAAAGGAAATATACTAGCAGGGGATGGCTCAGGCAATCCATCTGCACTCGCTGTAGGTACGAATGATTATGTACTGACAGCAGCAAGTGGTGAAACCACAGGATTAAAATGGGCATTGGCTGCGGCTGGTGCAACAGGTGGTGGTACAGATCAGGTGTTTTATGAAAACGCTAGAGTGATGACTACTAACTACACCATAACTTCTAGCAAATCAGCTAGTACTGTGGGACCATTAACTATTAATAGTGGTGTAACATTAACCATACCAAGCGGAGAGAGGTTAATCATCTTATGACGTGTAAAATAAATGCAGATACCAGTGATGGTTTAAAGATAGTATCAGATACTAGTGGTGCGGTAGAGATACAAACCAATGGCACAACTGTTGCGACTATTAACAGCAACGGAACTGTCGTAATACCTACAATTACTAACGGTACAGCAGTAGCAACCACATCAGGAACTGCGGTAGATTTTACGAGCATACCTAGTGGTGTTAAAAAAATTACAGTTTTATTTAATCAAGTTAAAACAAGTGCTGCTGGTTTAAGAATGTTACAAATAGGCACATCTAGCGGGTTAGTTACAAGTGGTTATATAAGTGCGGCAGGATACACTGGTTCTGGTGCTAGAGATGGTGCTACATCTACAGCTGGTTTTATAATGGGAGATGGTGGTGCAACAGCAGATAAAACAGTAGGTTCAGCAGTTATACAAACTATAGGAAGTAATACTTGGTGTATGAGTAGTGTTACAAGTGATGGTGTAGCTGAGTATGTAAAAATGGGTGGTGGTTCTATAACTTTAGGTGGTGTATTAGATAGAATTCGTCTTACTAATGTAGGTGGACAAACTTTTGACCATGGTTCTGTAAACATAGCTTGGGAGTATTAAGATGGCAAGAAAAGAAATTAATGTAATAACAGGTGAAGTTACTGAACACGCAGATGATGCTCCAGTAGTTTATGAGTTTACTTATCAAGATAAAAGAAAATATGAATATCCATCGATTGGCGACCAGCTTGATGCTTTGTATCACGCAGGAGTATTCCCTACAGACATGGCAAATGCAATCAAAGCAATTAAAGACAAGTATCCAAAGGAGTAAACAATGGCACTAACATTACATGGCACAGTAGCAGATAACACAGCAGTCTTAGATAGAAGAAGTGCTAAGCCACTTATCATTAATGGTGATTTTGCGGTTGCACAAAGAGGAACAAGTGCTGATGGTACATCTGCTTACTTAATAGATAGATGGAAAAAACAAGCTGCTACAACAGGAAATGTTGCAGTATCACAAGATACTGATGCTCCAACTGGATTTATTAATTCGCAAAAAATGTTAGCTTCAGGTGCTTCTAGTTTTTTTCAAACAGGACAACAAATAGAATATAAAAATTTTTATCCTTTGCTAGGCAAAGCAGCATCTCTAAGTTTTTATTATAAATCTGATGTTGATGTAATTATTAGAATAAGAACAGGAACAGGAGGAGCAGATTCAGTTGTATTATTTGCAGGTTCAGTAGCTTCAACAGCTACAGTTTCACCTAGTGCTGATTGGGTGCAGTATGTGCATAATTTTTCTGTAGCTACAAATGTTACTTCATTAAGTATTGAATTTGCAACAGGCACGTTAGCCAATACTGATTTTGTTTATTTAGCTGGAGTACAATTAGAACAAGGAACTTTCGATGCTAACAGCATAGCTCCTTTTCAACATGAATCTTTTGGTGATAATTTAGCAAGATGTCAAAGGTATTGCACAGCAATTACAAAAGAAGCAAACTATGGTCCTGTTATGATGGCACATGGTGTGGATGCTAATACAGCCAGAGGAGCATACTTTTTTAGAACACCGATGAGGTCAGCTCCAAGTTTTACAGCAACGGGAGATTTTATTCGTTCTTATGGTAGCTCAACAGCAGCTAGTAGTGCTACAGCAGTATCTACTCGATTTTCACATTCTATAGATTGGACTGTAAGTGGTGCTTTTGCTTTAGATGAAGGTATTTTAATTACTTTCAAGACAGGTGATGCAAGTTTAATTTAT
>VMHT01151566.1_pt1 | contig 14174 bp, 11 predicted proteins | sample 4693611 | NCBI WGS metagenome assembly VMHT01 (sample SAMN12280063, study PRJNA550983) | marine metagenome | isolation source: seawater sampled from same location over 5 years 0.02-0.2 micron viral filtrate | place: USA: collected off the coast of southern California halfway between the port... ... | reverse complement strand
TATGTGACATTGATAGATGGCGATGAAATCACCACACGCCTTTGCTCTGATGATGCCACGCCTGACGGTGAGGCGCAGTAACACGAAATCCTTTTATGAAAGTTGAATCTGTGCCAAATTTAAGGCTCAGATTTACGTGTTAAAGAGTTGTCATGCGCGGGTTTTCGCTTGTTGAGTTACTGGTTGTCGTTGCCATTATTGGCATTCTCGGCGCTGTCGGTGTGATTGGCTATAATGGCTATATTGAAAGCACAAAAGAGCAAGTCACGATTGATAATGCGCTGACAGTGGATCGCGCTTTTACGCATGATGTGATGGTTATTGATAATGAGATGACCGATGGCCGCACCGCGCTGGCGACCGACCAAACCAATATCATCACCCGCATTGATGATTGCATTGAATATGTGGCGGCGGCTGTCGACTCGCTGAACAGCACGCATAAAAACGCCTTTGACAACACAGTGCCCTATGCCGTCAGCATGCATATGGAAGCACAATGGGCGAATAATGCGACGCCCACCGGCACGAATGGCGAGGCGCGCAGCACACCGCTCAATAGGGCCAAGCTGAAGCAAGGCCAGCTCGGCCTGCAATGCGCCAATGCCTGCACACCCATTTCCGAAGCGTCGCAATTTTACATTCACCGCTGCTCATGCGTTGGGGCAGGGGGCTGCGATGCCCATTCATTTTCCCAGGGCGACGGCTCGGCACAAACCACTCAATATGAGAGCGAAGTGCCTGCCGATAAGCAATGGGACGAGGACGGCAATATTCTCATTGGTGCGCATTTACCGGCATGGGTTTGTCCCAAGCCGTTAGATGCCGGCAGCGTTTGCCCGTAGAGAGCATGTTTAGAAAATGTATCCCTTTGGCCCTTGCGGTGGCATGCTTTAGCCCCCAGCAGGCGATGAGCCAGTCGCTTAAAGAAATGCTATTTGCTGACCCGACCAATATTGAAATCAATCTCGCCTATTTGCAGGAGCAATTGGCGGGCGGCAATTTTAAGGGCGCGGCGGTGACTTTGCAGCGCGTGTTGTTGCTTGACCCGACCAGTAAGCTGGCCAAGGTTTTATACGCAGAGGTTCAGTTGCGGCTTGGTAATTTGGCCGATGCGCGCCTGATTTTGCGAGAGCTATTGGCCGATACATCTCTCAATCAAGAGATGCGCTTGCGCGCCCAAGCCCTCAGCGATGCGATTGAGGCGTCGCAAAAACGCTTCGCCTTTTCCGGTTCAATGGGGCTGGCCAGCGGCTCGGCGGATAATGCTTTGGCCGCGCCCAAGGGGCCGAAAGTGCAATTTTTTGACGCGCTTTATGACAGCACCGCGCCCGAAGTGACAGAGCCTTTTGTCGATTATGATGCCGCCTTTACCGCATCTTATAAGCTGCCGACCTATCGCGAGCGTGGCTTAACGGCCGGGTTTGGCGTCGCCGGACGCGATTATATTGATATCAATATGGCAGATTCCACCACCGGCTTTGTGTCGCTTGGGTTCACCGAGAAACGCAAAAATCCGTGGAGCGCAAATTACAATGCGTTTGTGACCGATGTGAGCGGGCATAATTACAATGCCGGTCAGCAATTGGCGCTGAGTGTCAGTCATAATTTGAAGGGCAATGCCAGCCTGAGCGCAAGTTTGCGCGGCAGTGAAACCCGCCATTTTAATTATCTCAGCAGCAGCGCAAGCAAGCCGCGCGATAATAAGGTGGTCGGCGTGAGCATGAGCTATGCCCAGCCGGTGACCGGCTTGCCGATACCGCTTTTGCTCACGGCGACGCTTGGGGCCGATGATAGCAATGCGAAATTGAATTATTATTCCACGCAATCGGGTTCCGTATCCGTGGGTGCGCGGACGCGGCTCAGGGCCATTAATGTGTCGGTGACGGCAGATTTTCTAAGCACTGAGTTTGACGCGGCTGACCCGCTTATCGGCTCGGATATTCGTAAAGATGAGCGCAGTCGCACCAGCTTCAGTCTTGGCTATAAGCTGCCGCCGTCTCTGGGTGGGGTCGATATTGCCATTGACGGCTTTATCGCAGATACGCGGTCAAATATCATGAATTTCAGGAAAACCCTGAGCGAGCTTAAAATCGGTATGCGGAAAAGCTTTTAAGAAGGCTCGTCATCGTCTTGCATATAGGGTGCAAGATAGGAAACAATCACGCGATAGTAATCCTCAATGACCTCGTTTCTTTTTTCGGCAAGGGTGCCGGCCCGGCCAACGGCAAATAAGAAGCTGTCCACAATAAGCACATAAGTGCGCGAGACACGGGCTTCTTCCTCGCCACGCACCCCAAAACCACCAATTTTAAGAAGATGGGCATAGCGTGTCGCAAAAAATTCGAGGGTTTGCTCGTGGCGCGAGGCGACGCCGGGGTCTGCCCGCACTGCAGCCACACCCGCATAAACCCAAGGGTGGGTCAGGCAGTAATCACTCAGGCCATGCAATAATTGCATTTGCACAGTGCGCCAAGGTTGGTCAAAAGCGATTTCTTCCAATAATTTAATTCGCTCTCGATAATCTTCTTCAAAGAAGCTGATTAAACTGACCAATAGCGCTGTTTGGTTCGGCCAATAGCGATAAATTGATGTTTGCTTGATTTTTGCGCGCTCGCACACGGCACTCAATGTCAAACCGCTATAACCGCGCTCTGCCAAAATATCCTGCGCCGTACGCAAAACCAAATCAACACGCTCTTTTGCTCTTAACTGTTGAGGATTCTCTCGAGACAATACCATGTATTGAAACTAGCAAAAAACGGGGGGTGGGTAAACAAGGCTGTTTTCTTAATTCTGATTAAAAGACGCACAAACACATTAAAATAAAAAGCGAAGAGTTTTCATCTTTCAAAAAATTGAAACTTCTTTATAAACAGTAACAATCATCTTGGAATTCAGTCATGTTGCATAAGTCTATTTCGGTTATTTTGCTCGTCGCTTTTGTGGCGGCGTGCGCCCGGGCTCCTGAGCCTCTCGAGAGAGAAGCCGTCAGTAAAGAACTTCATTCTGATTTGGACAAATTGGGTGTTATGCCCGACGCCATTGACGGGCCGGTATCGCTGTATCAAGCGATTGCGCGCGCGATTTTATATAATCGGGAATATAAGCTGGCCGCGATGGAAGCGGCTTTAAGCCAGCGCCAATATGACCTTGCCAAAGCCGATATGCTGCCTGCCTTGACGCTGAGAGCGGGCTATAGCGCGCGCAATAAATATGCGGCCTCGGCCAGCACGACCTTTGATGGCAATACACCGGCCCCGCTGGGCGCCGACCCGTCTTACAGCGTGTCGCAAGACAAAAACCGGTCCAGCACAAACGCCGTGTTTACGTGGAATATTTTGGATTTCGGCTTGTCTTATGTGCGGGCCGGACAGAGCGCCGACCGGCGCATGATTGCCATCGAGCGTCAGCGTAAAGTGGTGCACAACATTGTGCGCGAGGTGACATCTTCTTATTGGCGCGCCGTGGCCGCAGAAAATCTGCTGGGTCAATTGGGGCCGCTGCTGCGCCGTGTCGAGAATGCGCTGGCTGATAGCCGTCGTATTGAAACGCGCCGCTTGTCGCCACCTTTGGAAGCATTGATCTATCAAAAAGAATTGCTGGAAATTCGCCGCACATTGCACACGCAACAGCGCGCCTTAATGACCGCAAAACTGGAATTGTCGCAGCTTATGGGTCTGATGCCCGGGCAGCAATATAAGCTGGCCAAAGTGCAATATATTATTCCTGAAGTGGCGATGAATATTTCCCTGATGGAAAAGACAGCCCTGTTGAGCCGTCCGGAATTGATGGAAACGCGCTATCAAAAACGCATTAATCAGAGCGAAGTGCGCGCCGCCTTATTGTCGATGATGCCGAGCCTTAACCTGACCGCCTCAGCCAATACCGATGATAGCGATTACCAAAAATATAATGAGTATGTCGAGATGGGCGCTCAGGTGAGCTATAATCTGATGTCGGCCTTTAGCGGCCCGAAAAATCGCGATGTGGCCAAAGCCTCGGTCGATGTTGCCGAAGCGCAGCGCCTCGCTATGGCTATGGCGGTCATCTCGCAAGTGCATATTGCCAATATGAATTTTGTTCAAGCGCGGCAGGAATATGCCGTGTCGGAAGATTATCTCAGCGTCTCCAAGCGGTTGACCAAGCAAACCAGAGACGCTCAAAAAGTTGCCAAATTCGGTGAGTTGGAAGTCATCCGCCAAGAGGCCAGCCTGTTGCTGGCGCAAATGCGCCGCGATATCGCCTTTGCCGAATTGCAAAACAGTTTCGGCACGATTTACGCATCTGTCGGGGTTGATGTCGTGCCGAGCAATCTGTCGGATATGAGCATTAACGGTCTGTCATCAGCGATTAATCAAAGCCTGCAAACATGGGGCCTGAAATATAAGAGCGTCGTCGCCGCCAATGATCGGGTGCTTAGAGCCATATCGGAGCAAAATCCGGTGCTGGGTCGCAATGGCTTCACCTTCGCCGCAGACACATTCTCAGTCGGCACGCCGGTAGCTTATTCAATCGGCATGCAAGACGGCACGCGCCTGCCGGATTGGTTGAGCTTTGACCCGAGCAGCCGGACGATTTCTGGGCGTCCACCCGAGAAGCAAATGCAGCTTAGCTTGCGCGCCATTGCTCAAGGGCCGGAGATACGCGCGACTGATAGCTTTATTTTGCAGATTGGTCGCGGCGCGAAAAACGCACGGAAAGCAGCGAAAGCGCCTAAAGCAGTTAAGGCCGCGAAGCCTGCGCCGATTATTTCGCCAAGACCGGCTCAAGCAGCACCTGTCGAAGTCGCGCCTGTTGAGGCAGCACCGGCCAAGCCCGCTGCGAGCGGTGTGGCCACGCGCTTTGTGCAAGTGAAAGCCTTGGGCGTACGCGGCAAGGCGCAAAAATATGCAGAGGATGTGGCCAGCAAAACCGGATTGCCGACGTTTGTGCGTAAGACCAAACGTCTTAATCCGCCGCTGTATCGGGTGATTATTCCGGCCTTCTCACGCGAAGAAAGCCGTGCCATTCGCGAGACGCTGAAAGGCATTGGCGTCAGCGATGCCTTCATCACACGCCAATAGGCTTAGAACCGCTTAAAGATAAATCTGCGTCTGCGTCACAACCGCAACGCGCTTGCCATCATCGCGCGTAATGTCGGTTTGCCAGACCGATAAACGCCGCCCGACCGATAGCGGGGTCGCCACGGCATGCAGCGTGTCGCCCTCCATCGCCGGTTTGATGAAATTGGTTTTGCTTTCAATCGTCGTCGTGCCTGCCGCGTCTTTCGGCATGTTGAGATGCGCGCCAATGGCCCCCATCGCATCTGCCAAAGACATAATGGCTCCGCCATGCACATTGGGCAGGTGATTGGTCAGGTCTTTGGTCACCGGCAGGCGTCCCTCAATGCGGTTCTTTTCAGCGGCAATCAGTTCAATGCCGATATGACGCGGAAAGTTAACCGTGTCTGAAAAGGCCTGTAAATCGCCTGCGGCCAGGCTCTCTGAAAAGTCATCAGCCATTTATCTCTCCTAAATAATCATGCTCAAAGCCATAACACAAAGCGTCGCCACCACCGGAATAACAACCGTGATAACGCCGACATCCTTATAGGCTTGCTTATGGGTTAATTGAGTGATGGTCAGCATGGCAATCACCGCGCCGCAATGCGGCAGGCTGTCAAAGCCACCACTGGCCATTGCGACAATGCGGTGCAACTCATCCGCCGGAATGCCCATAGCGATATAGCTGTCGGCCATGGTCGCCATAAAGATTTGCAAGCCGCCCGAAGCCGAGCCGGTAATTGCCGATACGACGGAAATCGAGGTAAAGGCCGATAATTTTGGCGGCAAGCCGGAGTTCAACATGGCCGACGAGAAATCTTGGAAGCCAATGGTTTGCACCACAATGCCGCCAAAGCCGATAACCGCCGCCGTGTTGAGCAGCGGCATAATCGCGTCATTTGTGCCTTCGCCAAAGACTTGCAGGCCGCGCCCGCGCAGATTGGGGAAAAGCGCATAGGCAAACAGGCTGCCTAAAATCAACGCCAGACTTGGCCAGAAAATCGGTTGCTTGCCCGCAAAAACGATAATATCCGCCAGCATGCCGGTTTCAGGGGCCAGCCCCATGCTTTGCAATAAGCGCGGCAGCAAAATAGTGCTCAGCACCAACACAAGCGGCAAAATGGCGAGACGCCAAGGCGGCATGTCGGGCGAGGCGATAATGTTTTCGACCTTATCCAACGGGCCGGGTTCAAACCCTTCTCCAGCCGCTTTGGCCATCACTCTTTGACGCTCGAGATAAATCATGCCGAGCACAAACATAATGGCGCCGCCGGTGAGGCCCAATAAAGGCGCGGCAAATAAATCCGTGCCCAGCGCGACCGAGGGGATAACGTTTTGAATGGAGGGCGTGCCGGGCAGGGCGGTGAGGGTGAATGTGCCCGCGCCCAATGCCAATGCAGCGCAAAACAGGCGCTTGGGAATATCCGCCTCTTTGAGCAGGCTGAGGCCAAGCGGATACATGGCGAAAATGACGACAAACACCACCACGCCGCCATAAGTCAGCGCGGCGCAGGACAGCACGGTAATCACCAAAGCGCGATGCGCGCCGAGCCGGTCAACCAAAGCCAAGGCAATCGAGGTCGCGGCTTTGCTTTCGCCCATAATGCGCCCGAAAATCGCGCCCGCGATAAACAGCAAGAAAAACCGTCCGGCGAAGCTGAATGTGCCGAGCGGGCCACTTGCATAATGTTCGGCAAAAGCCTCATGCACCGGCAGGCCATTGGTCAGGGCGACCACCAAGCCGCATAACAGCGATGCAAATAGAATATTGACCCCACGCAGGGCCAGAAAGATGAGCAGAGCCAAGCCCGCCAACAAACCGATATAAGCCATGATGTCCTCCCAGAACTCCAAATAGTTTAGGCGGGGATTCGGGGTTTGCAATAGCGCCGCGTTTGGTCAATGCTACGCTCCGGTTTCGGGAGTTTCGCATGAGCGGCTTAAAGTTAGATAATGGCATCAAGTTTTATTATGGATTGGGCGCAGCCCCCTATGGAATTAAAGATAACGGCTTTAGTTATTTTCTGCTGATTTTCTATTCGCAAGTGCTGGGCCTGTCGCCCATGCTGGCCAGCTTGGCCTTAACCGTGGCGATATTTATTGATGCGGTCACTGACCCGCTCATCGGTTATGTGTCGGATAATTGGCGCTCCAAATGGGGGCGGCGTCACCCGTTTATGTATTGGTCGATTGTGCCGATTTGCCTGAGCTATGCTCTGATGTGGAATCCGCCGGAATTTGTGCTGGCATCGCAGGGCAGCATGTTCGCCTTTCTTGTGGTGATGGCCGTGTCCATCCGGATTTTTCTGACATTCTTTGAAGTCCCCAATACGGCGCTGATTTCTGAGCTGACGACGGATTATGACCAGCGCACCGGCCTGATGGGCCTGCGCTTTATGTTTGGCTGGCTCGGCGGCATTGGCATGGCGTTTCTCGGCTATTCCGTTTTCTTTCAAGCCAGTGATGGCAGCAATGGCATTTTGCAAGCGCAAGGCTATGCCAATTATGGCGTGGCGGCGGCTTGCCTGATGTTTGTCGGCATGCTGGCCTCATCGCTCGGCACGCATAAAACCATTCCGCATCTGCATATGCCGCCGGAAAAGGATATTTTATCGCCCCGCCAAGTGATGCGCGAAGTGCTGGATGTGATGAAGAATAATAATTTCATGGCGCTGTTTCTGGCCTCTATCTGCTTCGGCACGGCGTCCGGCTTTACCGCGGCTTTGTCGATTTACTTCTCAACCTTTTTTTGGGGGCTTGTGCCGTCGCAATTGGCGATTGTCACCATGCTGCAAGCCGTTGCCGCCATTTGCGCCGTGCCTTTGGCGCGCCGCCTGAGCGTGTCATTTGATAAACGCCGCGCCGCGCTGGGCAGCTTTGTCTTCATTCTGTTTTGGGGGCCGGTCATGCTGCTGGGGCGGATATTTGAGCTGGTGCCTGAAAATGGCGACCCGATGCTGTTCCCGATGTTGCTGGCGCATAATTTCACCAATCTCTTGGTGGTCATCACCTTTTTCATCCTATTCGGTTCCATGATGGCCGATGTGGTGGAAGACAGCGCGGTGGATACGGCGCGGCGCAGCGAGGGCATTATTTTTGCGGCGCGCGGCTTTGCCGGAAAAATGGTCACCGGCCTCGGTATTATGATGGCCGGTCTGGTCTTATCCATTATCAATCTGCCGCGTGATGCCAAGCCTGAGGATGTTGACCCTGATAAGCTGATTGATTTGGTGCTGTTCGCCGCGCCGCTGGAGGCGACGCTCTATCTCGCAGCCTTTATTGTGCTGCGCCGCTATCGCATTTCGCGGGTCAAACATAATGAAAATGTCGAGGCGGTGGCGTCTCTTTAAGCCGTTAAGCCTTTACGACTGCAATTCACCAATCGTGCGATTGGCCGAAATAATGCGGTCTGACAGGGTGACGGAAATCAGATGCAAGAGCGCGTCAACCGAGGGGTCGCGGGCTTTCTCTAGGGCCTCATAGGTCTCGCGGGACAGTGTGTAAATGACGGTTGTGCCGCGCGCAATCAAATCAGCGCTGCGCGTTTCGCGGCGCACAAAGCCCATTTCGCCTAGCATGGTGTGGCGCATATAAGAGTAAATGCGGAAGGTCTGGCCGGGCACATCATGGCTGACAACATCCACCCGCCCGCGATCGAGGAAGTAAATCTCGTCCGCATCCTCGCCCTGACGGCAAATCACTTCGCCATCGACATATTCCTCAGCCTGCAAAATATCAAACAGCTTCTTCGCCGATGTTTCATCATTGAAGCGCAGTTCAAGCCAGCGTTGCAGCGAGCCGACATCATCAAAAGCTCGCTCGCGCAACATGCTTTCCTCAATGGCTTCCATAGCATCATAAATCGCCGCGTAATTATGGTCGGCAATCAGGGCAGGGGAGCGATGCAGCAGCCGCGCCACGCGAATTTGGTCGCGCTTGGGAAGCTCAATGGTTGAGACCGTGCAATTATGCTTATCGGCGGCATAAAATATCTTCTGCAAAATCTGCTCTGCCGAGGCGTCAATGCCGCTCACATGGCGGAAGGAGAGGATGAGATGGCGCACATCATCGCCATTATCCTCAAGCTGGTCTTTGATGAGCGTGTAGAAATTATGCGCCGTGCCGAAGAATAAAAAGCCCTGCAATTCATAAATACGAATGGTTTTATGCGCGCCGTCCAAAAACTCTTCTTCATCGGTAGAGCGCACAATGCGCGACCGATAGGCTTCGCCGGAGAGTTGCGAGCGCACAATGCTGATAATGCTGGCGCGCGCCGCGAATAAAATGCAACCGGCGACCACGCCGAGGCCCAAGCCAAAGATGAAGCCTGCATAAAGGGTCGTGCCCGCAATCACCAAAATCATCAAATACTCAATCGTGTCGAGTGTGGTGATGGTGGTGACCATCCAGCGAAAGGCGATTTGCGTGCCGAGGAACAACACCATAGCGGCCAGCGATATTTGCGGCAGCATGGCGATGGCATCGCTGCCGACAAGCAATACGCCGCCGCAAAGGAGTGTGGTGAGGAAGGCGGCAATCGGGAAGCGGCTTTTCTTTTCAACATTCAGCAGCGAGCGGGAGAGCGATACCAACCCGGCAAAACCACCAAATAAACCAGATAAACCAATGGCATATCCATGTATCTTAAGTTCATGATTTAGGTTGCTGTCAAAGTTTCTTTCCAGCTCAATACCGGCGATAATCAGCAAAATCGCCAGGCCGACAACCACGATAACGGCGACGGTTTCCGGAAAGAACTCGATGAAAGTGGCGAGGCTTATCGTGTCCAATACAGACTGGGTGGCCGGAATAAACAGCTTTGTCTCGCCTGAAACCTCAAGCAAAAGGCCCAATTCCTGCGCTTGTGCAATGGATAAGCCCTGCATGGCAAATACCGCATGGGCGATGAAAATGGAGCCGAAAATGGCAATCGGCAGGGCGAGGCTGTTTTTCACATAGGTCGCGACATACCAATAAATCACGGCAAGCGCGCAAACCGTGCCCAATTTGATGAGTTGCAAGTCGGTAAAGCCGTTAAAAGCCCCGGGATTCATCGGGTCAATACCGGTCGCCAGCAAAATGGCGCCGCTGACCATGAGACAGCCCGCCGCCGCCAGAAATCCACCGGCTACGGATATCGGCACAAAGCGAATGAAATTGCCGATTTGGAAATGGCCCAAGAGAAACATGGTGAGCGCGGTCAATAGCGTGATGGCGGTCATAATGGTGAGGGTTGCCAGCGCTAGGGCTTCGCCGCCCAGCCCTCTATCGCTGAGGCTTTGCGCCACCAGCACAAACAGGCTGGCCATCACGGCGACGGAGTTTGAATCCGGCCCGGCAATGGAGAATTTAATGCCCGACATATAGGCCACGGCGAGGCCGGTCACCACTGTGGTCACCAAAGCGGCGCTGATGGCATAGCCGATATAGGGAATGAGTAAGGGGGAGGTGAACAATAACGCGCCGTAAGACAGCGCATAAGTGAGCGATAAAAGGGCAATGGCAATGCCCGAGCCAAAATCGGATCGGGCAGATTTGGAAATAAAGGACACGCTAACTACTCCCGCTACGAATCACACGATAGCATTATTCGGCGGGCTTGGTCTTTTTTAGACCAAGAATTGCGGCGACGGGGAGAGGTTTAGCGCTTATGCGCTGACCGACAGCCCTTTTCCGGCTTCCAGTTCAGCCAGCATTTTTTGCGTTAATGGGCCGCGCACCAGCTTTTTATTGCCGGCATAGGCTTTGCCATCGAGTTTTTGCATGTCGCGCGCTTTTTCCATAGCGCGGGTCATTAATTTATCGGCGGCGACGACCTCATCGAGAAAACTCGCTTTCACGGCGGTTTGCGGGTCAATTAACTGCGCGCCGACAAAACAGCTATCGAGATATTTATTGTTGATTTTAAAGACTGCCAAATCGAGGCCGAAAGGCGGCAAGACCATGCCAATGGCCGATTCATTCAAACCATAGCGGCTGTCGCCGTCAACGCCGATACGATAATCAGCCGCCAGCATCAGCAAACCACCGGCGGCAATGCCATGCCCCGGTGAGGCAATGATAATCGGCTTTTTGCTGCTGAAAATACGCACGAGCAGCTGTCCGCCTTGCCCGACCATATCCGGCACTTTTGCGGGGTCGTTTTGCATGACTTTCAAATCAAAACCGGCGCACATCACACCATCGCGACCGGTCAGCACAATAACGTCAGCCTTGGTTTCCGCTTCGTCCATTGCGGCATTGACCGCCGCCATCATGTCGAAGCCGAACGCATTGGCCTTGCCGTCATTCAGCGTAATCACGGCAATACCGTCTTCTATGGTGCAGCTTGCAAAATCGGTCATTAAGAGGCCTCCCAACGGCTTTTGAGGGTTATGAATATGCGAAGCACTATGGCGGCGATTGCCAATATAAGCAAGATGGGTGGCTTGTTGAGGCCGCCCAAAAATTGACTGAGATAGGTAAAGGCGAAAACCACGGCCAGATAATGCGCGCCGAATTTATGCAGCCACCGCCAATTGGTTTTGCCGAGGCGGCGCAGCGCCGCATCATTGGATGTCGCCAGCATTAAAAACATGGCGAGATAAGCCCCGCCGCCAACAATAACGGTCGGCATTTCAGCGGGTATGTCGGCAATTTGGTAAAAGCCGATAAGCGCCGCCAAATGAATCGTATGGGCAATGCCGAAACTGATGCCGCTATTGCGACGCTGGCGACGCAGCCATGCGGTTGCCGGATTTTTCACCAGATCATAAAGCGGCGCGGCCAGATAGGCGGCGAGAAACAGAAAAAATGACAGCCGCGCCGTATAGCGCGTCCATGAATGCCAAGATTTTTCCAATGCGGGAATGTGCATAAACACCGCGACCAGCAAAACCACACTGACCAAGAGCGTGGCACTTATCCACGGCCATAGGCTGTTTTTGGCGAGGCCGTAACCATTATCGCGCGCAATATCCATAAGCACCCCCAATCTTGTGGCTTTTTGACACATAATTTCTGCGTGTCTTTCATCGCTTCTTGGCATAGTTTACATGAAATCAAGGGAGAGAGTCATGGCTTATCGCGCACCTGTTTCAGCAATCGAATTCGCACTCATGCAAGAGGCGGGCTTTCAGCGGCTTATTGATAGCGGCAAATATGAAGATTTGTCCGATGATTTGTTGACCGCCATTCTCGACGAGGCCGCCAGGCTGGCCAATGATTATGTCGCGCCGGTGAATTGGGAAGGCGACCAAACCGGTTCGCATTTGACCGATGAGGGCGTGAAAGTGCCCGAGAGTTTTAAAACAGCTTACACCAAATATATTGAAGGCGGCTGGCCGACATTGGCGGCACCGGCGGCTTATGGCGGGCAGGGACTGCCGCTCGCATTATCTAATGCGGTCACCGAAATGATGAATTCCAATATCGGCTTTCAGCTTTGCCCGATGCTGTCCAATGGCGGCGTTGAGGCAATGGCCGCCCACGCCACGGAAGAGCAGAAAGAGAAATATCTGCGCCGTGTGATTTCCGGCGAATGGTCGGCCACCATGAATTTGACCGAGCCACATGCCGGTTCCGATGTCGGCAATATCCGCTCCAAGGCCATGCCGCAAGATGATGGCAGCTATAAAATCACCGGCACGAAAATTTACATCACCTATGGCGACCACGATATGACCGACAATATCATTCATCTGGTATTGGCGCGCACACCGGATGCACCGGAAGGCACGAAAGGCATCTCGCTTTTCGTCGTGCCGAAATTCATGGTCAATGATGACGGTTCTTTGGGCGCGAAGAATGATGTGAAATGCATCGGCCTTGAAGAAAAGCTCGGCATTCATGCCAGCCCGACTTGCGTCATGGCCTTTGGCGAAGACGCCGACACAACCGGCGGCGCGACAGGCTGGCTAGTCGGCCCCGAGCATGGCGGCATGGCTTGCATGTTCACCATGATGAATAATGCCCGTCTGCATGTCGGCTTGCAGGGTGTCGGGGTGGCGGAGGCCGCCACGCAACACGCGCTGACCTACGCACAAGAACGCAAACAGGGCCGCAAGCCCGGCGCCGCCAAAGACGACCATGAGGCCGTCGCCATCATTAATCATCCTGACGTGCGCCGCATGTTGCTGACCATGCGCGCCATGACCGATGCAGCCCGCGCGATTTGTTATGAAAATGGCGTGATGGCTGATTTGGCTCACGCCACGGGCGATGCGGATGCCAAAGCCAAGAATGATTTGCTGACACCCATCTCCAAAGCCTTCAGCACCGACATCGCCAATGAGGTCGCAGCCATTGGCGTGCAGGTGCATGGCGGCATGGGCTTTGTCGAAGAAACCGGCGCGGCGCAATTTATGCGCGATGCGCGTATTCTGACAATTTATGAAGGCACAAACGGCATTCAGGCAATGGATTTGGTCGGCCGCAAGCTGGGCAATGGCGACACCATTAAGGCTTATATTGGCGAGATGAAAGAAACCGCCGAGAATTGCCGCAAGTCCAATAATCCGGCGCTGGTCGATGTCGCCGAACGACTGACAAATGGCATTGAAGTGCTGGAGACCACAACCGATTGGTTGGTGGCGCAGCGCGGGTCGCTGGATGTGCTGGCCGGAGCGACGCCATATCTGCGTTTGTTCGGTCTGGTTGCGGGCTGTCATTATTTGGCGCGCGGTGCCCATGCGGTGAGCCAGAATTCGGTTGAGCCGCAATTCGACCAACGCAAAATGGCCTCGGCGCAATTCTATGCGCATAATCTGCTCTCCGCCGTTGGCGGCCTGTCCGACGCCGTGATGGCAGGCAATGAGTTGCTTGAAGATATCGGGGTTGAAGCGCTGGCAAGCTAGGGCGGAACCACCAAGCCCTTCTACCGTAACAAAGCGAAAAACTGTTTGATTTCGTTATCTCATCGACGCCGCCTATACAGGGCGAGGATTGAAGAGGTTTCGACAATGACAGGTTTCGCCGCAATTATTTTGGCCGCCGGAAAAGGCACGCGCATGAAATCGGCGCTGCCCAAAGTGCTGCACGAGATAGCAGGCCGCCCGATGCTGGGTCACGCTATGGCGGTTGCCGGTGCGGCAGGCGCAGCCGAGGTGTTGTTGGTGACCGCGCCCGATCAAGAATCTGTGCGCGCCTATG
>VMHT01183651.1_pt1 | contig 14175 bp, 28 predicted proteins | sample 4693611 | NCBI WGS metagenome assembly VMHT01 (sample SAMN12280063, study PRJNA550983) | marine metagenome | isolation source: seawater sampled from same location over 5 years 0.02-0.2 micron viral filtrate | place: USA: collected off the coast of southern California halfway between the port... ... | reverse complement strand
TATTTTTATATGGAATCTGATAGATGTCTGCCTTGTCTTCATGGGTTCCGGGAAGGAAACCAATCTCTCTAGTGGCTACCAATGACCTTACAACATAAATTTTTTCATATGGAGTATACTGATCAAGGACCTCTTTCATCGCATTATAGAGAGTGATAAAAGTTTTACCTGTACCCGCAGCACCATAAGCGACAATATTTTTCTCTTTCTTGTATGCATCAAAGAGTAGACTTTGATTATCTGTAAGAGGTTCAATATTTAAAAGAAAGTCCGAACTAATCGGTTTCTTTCTCTTCATTTGTTTTGCAGTTAAACCATATCCGACTGGTTGATCAGAGGTAACTTTCTTTCTTCTTGGCATAAACTTTAAATTTTCTTTACTTGAGAACGTGGAGCTTTGGATGCTTTATCTAGGACTTCATTCCATCCAGGATTTTTATTGACTAGTCGATCTTTCCACTCACCAACTTCACCCGAAGCAGGACATGTGGTGGGATCAGACCAATCTCTGTCCCATTCTGGATTATCAGTTTTCCACTTGTCCCATTCATGAACACTAAGTTTCACTTCTTTTTGCTCACCAGTTTGTTTGTTAATAACAGGATATGTAGCCATAATTAATTCAATTTGTAATATTTATTCAACCCACCCCATCGCTTCTGCAACAGCAGGAAACTGCTCGCAAAAGATTTCCTTAGCACGTTTACCAATGTCCCTATGCTCCTTCTGTGTGCCGTTGGCCGACCGCAAATCAATATAATGAATCCATGATCGGACTGATCCTGTCATGTAGAGTCTGGTCGGTGTGGCTAGGGGGAGAATGAACCTGGCACATTCCTTTGCAATATCAGCATCAAGCATCTGCTGATAAAGTTTCATACCTTCTTCAAAGTGCTTCTTAATTTTAATCTGGAACTCTTGACGGACAAACGGGTCAATATCATCAATAGAATTCTGACGATTCTTGGTGTCTTGACGGCGGAGTTCAGGTAAAGGAATCGTCTCCGCGAGTAAGGAAGAATCAGCATATCGTTGCGAAAACTCTTGGTATGTAAAAGAACGGTGGCGTAAAACCTGAGCCGCGATCCCCCGTGTAGTATTCAACTCTAGAGTCATTGTTGCCTGCTCAAAGATGCTCCAATGTTGATGCTTGATACAATATCTGAGGAGACCTGCAAACTTTTCATTCTCCTGATTGTTTGGATTACTTACGCGAGCACAATAGGCCATGTGCTTCTCTGCATCAGGAGTAACAGAGATAAGTTTTACTAAATCAGTCTGGGTAGCCATCATCGTCATTAAATACTTCGTCGTAATCAGTTATGAAATTTGCAGCAGGATCATCGTAATTCTCTTGCCGTGTTATATAAGCATCAGTATCCGAATAAACTTCAGACTCCAATGCTTCAACAAGAAGTTTTAGATTCCGTACTATCAATTTAAGTCTGTCTCTTTCCATAAGATAGTATAGTTTCAACTAATTATAGACAAAAAAAGAGGACCCGTCAAGGTCCTCATTTAAATACTTTCCAGTTTGATACACCTAGAGATTTTAAATTAATCCACTTAGCATATGTAACTCCACGATATGTTAGAAGTCTGAAAACCCTATCAGGATCGTGAACTTCTGGATTATATTCTGGAAGATCATAATAAAGTTTGATCTTCAGCATTTGTTTTTCCCTCAGTGTTTATAAAGAAGGACGAGTTCACCATACAATAACGACATAGTAACAAAACAACCTAAGGATAAAAGCCCAGTTAATTGTAGTGCTTCCATAGTTCCTCACTTAGTGTAGGTATGACCACGGTAGCAGAAGGTGCCGTGAGACTCCTGTGCTGCTTTACGAACTTCACAATTTACACCACGATATTTGGTGAGAGTGATCTGTGCGTTATGCAGAGCTGCTGCCTTGTTGATTTGCTTTTTGATGATAGTAAGTGTGTTCATTGGTTTTCTCCTGAAGTAGTTGGATTTTTAGGTCCGTTCCTTCAGTCGTTTGCGTCCCATTTGCAGTGATGGTTAAAATCTTGAATGACTTCAATGAGTTCTAACTTTTGTTCATTATTCAAATTTGTCTTTTCGACACGGCTAATTATTTTGGCCGCATCCGTGCAGGACATATTTGCATAAAATAACAGATCAAGCATGGGATGAACGCTCCGTTCCGCGACTTACTTGCGTCTCATGTATATGTACCTTCACATTGACCTTCTACTTTTGACTTAAGATATCCTATTAGATTCAACTTTGACCGAAGGCCAAGATTGGGATCCGCTTGGATTTCTACTCGTCTCTGTAAGAACCTTTCACAAGTCATGTGCCACCCATAGGGTGACCCGTCATTATGATGGGCAAGGGTCAATGCCAGTAAGATACCGAGCATGAGATGAACGTATGAGGCTATTATAACCTTTACAGCCTATATAGTCAACCTATTATGTAACATATAATACAATTTAATGTTTTATTATGAAAACATTTGATTATCGGACATGTACTTGAGTGTTTCCTTTAGAGTTCCTCTGTGATTGAGTCCTATGGCAATCTGAGGGTATTCAGCTTCGCTTCCGAACTCTGCTCTGAATTGTCTATCACTAAAGTCAGCACCGAGCAAGAACTCTTTTACTTCTTGTCCACATGCCTCAAGAACCATTTTTGCTCGTTCTGATTCTTGACCACCGTTACCATACACTAATGCTTGCATTTTTCTTTGTGATCGTATTCAATGACAATTTTTCTGTGTTGCATAGTACGGTCACAGCACTCAACGTAATGTGCTTTGCCGTCTAAAAGATCTTCAATTTTCTCTACTAAATTCTTGGCAATATTCAGTTTAGTCACGTTGTCTCCAATCATCTGGTTTGTCTTGCTTAAACCAATCTCTAATATCTTCTGCCCCATCAAACCCTGTTTTATAATTAGATGGATCTGGGTCTCCTAGTCCCATCTTATTCATAAAATCATCTATACTACCCTCTTGAATATCTTGAGAAGCCTGACGACGTGCCTTGTTCAACCAGTCTCTTGCTGTTGTATGTGCCTTGGCAAGTTTTTCTGCCCAGATCATATCTGATAGAGAGACTTCTTCTTTGTTTGCTATTTGTCTACAAATTTTTTCTAGTCTGAGTCTATACTTGGTAGATAGCATTTTAGTCTCGCAATTTTAGCTCTAGATCTTCGAGTTTATGATACTCTGCATGTGCTCGCTCTTGACGCTCACACACTATATTTAGAATATCGTCCATGATAATTTCGTTTTCAACACCATCATCAAGGTACTTGTAGATAGCTTCTTTCAAGTACCTATGTCTATGCCATTCAGGTGAATATGGTTTGTAATGCATGATAAAAAGGATACTTAATTAGATCATATACGTATTTTAAAAATTTGTCAACGTTCAATTTGACCTATCTTATGATGACCTGCTTTCATCATGTCAATGATTTTATGACATCCTAGTTCAGGTCTACACTCTCCGCAAGTATAGATATCGACAGCAGCAGTTCCCTTTTCAGGCCAAGTATGTATACTAATATGACTCTCTGATAAAAGAGCTAAAACAGTTACTCCCTGAGGATGAAACTGTTTTGAAATTACTTTCAGTAGTGTAGCCCTAGTCGAAAGTGCTGCCTCAGTGATAACCTGCGTTAAGAACAATTCATTATTTAAAATATCAAAGGGACAATCATATAGATTCAAAAGATAGTGTTTACCCATGTCACAGAGGATTATCCTCCACTTCGTTGACCATCTTACTTATTACTTCTTCAGTACCGTCCATAGTTTTGATGGCAAATAATGAAGACTTCTGATATTTCTTGAGTTTTTTATATTTTTTCAAAAGTTTGTCCATATCTTCTTGTGGAAGATTGAACTCAACATCAAATCCATTACTCATTTCTTTTTCTCTTTGTTCTTTGATTCATAACCCCAGAGTTTTGGATTGACTTGACCATAACCAAAGTCAATTTTCTTGACAACTCCTGGACCATATGCATCATAGTACATATCAAATAGCTCTACAGTTTTTCTGCAACGAACTAAATCAATATAATCTACGCCATTTACAGTATAAAAGATCAACCTTGCATCATTTGGTAATGACTTGTCATTTGCAGCAGCAAGAGTTGTTTTTTCTTGAAGAATTTGACACGAATACCTTTCTGGCAGAATATTCCGGTCTTCAAATCCTGCCATACTTTCCTCCCTTTCGGCGGTTACGGTCATGATCGGCCTCCCCAAGCAATATCGGGATAAGCTTCTTTTACATTATCGAATGTTATTTTGTATTTATCGGTGAGTAATTTGTCTTTGGTAAGAATCAAAATTTCAGACTCCTTTGGATGAAGAATTTGTAGAAGATTAATAAACATTGACTCTCTTCGTGTCTTACTCAGAGAGTCATTGCCACCTTTGATAAAATGATAGAGTTTAGTATATTCTCTACGCAAAGATGACTTTCCTTTACCATCTTGTTTTGTTGCTACTTCCCCGCCACCAATCTCTTTTTGGATATTCTCGGAGAGACTACCCGAGTACGCAACTTGTTCATCAACTTCTTCATATGGAACATCGCCTTCTGGAAGAAGACTGATTACAGACTCATCGAAGTTCCAAATAAAAATGGACTTGATAGAATCATGTGCATAGGTTCTCAAGACTTCGATTTTTTTAGCCTTAGTTCTTTGCTTTGCAGCAAGTTCTAAGACTTCATATACAAAAGGATTAATAGGAAGTTTTGCGATCGGTTTAACCGTCTTCTTCGTCGAACTCGTCATAACTGTTTTCAAATCGTACTGCTAAAATTTCATCGGGAAGAATGTTCCCATTTTCGTCGAACATCTCTGGGTGTGTATAGACTGGTTGTGTGTTATACATATGCTCCTTTGCGAGCCATCCTACCACACCTCCAACTAATAACATCATTATAGAGACAAGTGTGCCGATAGTCAAGGTTACTGCTAACATTTTTTCCTCCAGAGAGTTATTTTTTCCTAATGTCTATGTAAAAGTTTAGGTGAAATACAAACTCTCTACGCAAGAGAGAAACCATTTTACCAAACTTTACTTGAAAAGTCTTTGGTGGTGGTTCCTTCTCCTTCCTCTTACGAGGCCTAAGCATTAACTCAAACCCACGATTTATGTGGATTTCATTATTATTTAGATCGTTTCTTTCGTCTTCCAGGTTTTCGGTCATTACTATACCTCCTTGCATCTTCTAAGAACCCTTGAAGATAATTCATAATTTTTCTGGCCTGAGGTTTCCCTAAATGACCATATGCTTCTCTAAGTTGTTTGTGTTGTTCATCTTGTCCTCCTTCCAAATATTCGTTCAATTCATTCACAAGATTTTTTATTTCATCCGCAACAGAACTTTCTAAAAAGTTATCTGCGGTGCTTTTTGGTGATTTCTTTAGTTGGAGGAGTTGATATAAATTGAGATAATACTTACCTTCAAATACGAAGTCGATTGCTTGTTCTACAATCTCGTAAATCTCTTGTTCCATTTAAAGCTTTAAAGCAATTTTTGTTCTCGTAGATACTTGACAGTTTCCGTACATCCACCAATTACAGTGTCATCTGAAAGGACCTGAGGGAAAGTAGATCCCTGTCCGAACTTATCATAAAACTCTTCACGGGTAAAGTCCCTATCAAGTTTATATATCACATGCCGTATTTCAGCTAGTTGTAAAGCACGGCATACTTTAACACAGAATGGACATCCATCCTTAGAATATACAGTAAAAGTCATTTTAAATTAGAGATTGTACAGGCAAAATTTCTAGGTTATCGAGTATTGATATGAAGTTAAAGTTATCTTGATTCAGTTTTGGTTTATCAAATAATTTAGCTATGACTCCACCATCACCAAACCCAGGTTGAGATTGATTCTCATTGAAGAATAACTTACCATTACTCTTACAATAGATAAAATCTGCTTCAGTATTGGCTAACTCAACAAGTTTATCTTTATTTTTAGCAAAGTCAACAACTGAATCAGAAACTCCATATGACGTTTCATTTATTTCGATAGTATCATCTGGATTAAATCCAATAATCTTAGTGGAGAATTTTGTTCGATACTTTTTCGGAATGCCAATAAAGTATCTATTATTAACATCAATAGGATTTCCGGTTACTGGATCTTTAGGAACTTCATAACGAACATTTCCATTCTTTTCGAGATTTCTGCCACCTTCAATAAATGGACCTTGCATAGTATTGTATGCAACTATCCCAGTTGAATCATTATGAGAATCTAGAAAAGTAAAATTACCAGTAGCAGTATTGCCAGTTATATTAATACCTTGATTTGGTGTTACCAATTCAATCGCAGATTCATTATGATATGCAAATGAATTATTGGTGATACCATTTGCTATAGACTTTTTAGCCTTGATTCGAATTGCATGATCAACTCTACCAGATTTACCTTCGGATGACGTATCAGTAACGTCATCTACTCCGAAGAAAGAGTTTCCACTTATAACATTACCAACAAATTCTCTGGCATCTACGTCAATTATTGAACGATCTTCAAAGTCTCCCGAACTATTACCGACAACATTACCAGTAATAACAGCACTAGACATTCCCTTTCCATCTACTGCTACCAGAGTTCCTCCAATATCTAATTGATTTCCAGAAATAATTGCTCCTTTATTAGTAGCAAAATCACCAGTAAATCTTGCGAATGTAGACTTCCATCCATGAACATGATTACCAACGAACTCTAGTTTTCTATTACCACCATACCAATGTTGATTCTGGCCACTTTGTGGGGTAGCGTCATAGATATGTTCAGGAAAAGACTGAACGATTGATGTTCTTTTATTGACAAAGACAGAATCCTTCACTCGTAATCCACGACCTTCATGATAGATTGCTGTAGCCCATTTCCCCTTTTTATTATTCAATGCAGCATTTTGATGAAAGGCAGAAGATACTACTGCAGGATCGCTGTCCTCACTATTTCCACTATTGGCATATCTAACCATCCACAAATAAACATGTGGTTTAGTTTCTCTGACTTCACTCGCTGTCGCAAATGAAACATTAGAAATTGTCACATTACCAGTGGCACTCCATATACCAGCAGTAACTCCTTTGGGAAGTTTAGGTACTCTTCCTCCATTTGAATCTTTATCAAATGCTGGCATACCTAAAGAAGAATTTCCTGGTATAGAAATATTCTCCATACCATTACCAAATTTTCCATTCGCATTAGGAATAGCAACCATCATAGGTCTAGGCCCATAATGAGAAGATGGTGTATCAGATGTTATTGTAAATCTTCCACTAGCACCATTACCATGAGCTAGAGTTTTGCTATATCCATATTTTTTTCCAGGAGTTAACTCTATAACCACATTACTTGGATTTTTCTCAAAAATATCTTCAAATACTTGAGTATAATCATTTATCCCCCATGTTCCATTGTTAACTAATCTTTTGGGTGTATCGATATTATTATCAGATGCCCATTCATCAAGATTAATTAGAGACATTTACATTACTCCAATCATTTTCAAAGATCTCCATTCCCTTATCCGTAAGAATATGATCATACATCTGCTCAAGAATCTTGGGTGGCATGGTCACGATATGAGCTCCATTATACCAAGAACGAACTGCTCTCTGAACGCTACGGATGGAAGCAGAAAGAACCTGAGTCTTGATACCATGGATTTGATAGAGTCCGGCAATAGACCGTACAACCTCCAGGCCTGCCACTGACTGGTCGTCTAAGCGTCCTACGAAGGGAGAAACGTAAGTTGCCCCCGCCTTCGCAGCAAGAACTGCCTGAGCAGCAGAGAAGATGAGTGTAACATTAGTCCTAATCCTTTCTTTTGATAGTTCCCCACATGCAGCAAGACCATCACGGGTACATGGAACCTTGACAGTGGTAACAGGTCCAAACTTATCAGACAGTCTGACACCCTCAGCAAGCATCTCCTGGGCGTTTCCCATGACTTCCATGCTAATATCATTGACTCCCATATCAGAGAGTTCTTGATATACATCATCTGGATTACGACCAGACTTCATAATCAGAGTTGGGTTTGTAGTGACACCATCAACTAAACCAGTCTCAAAATACTTACGGATGGTATCAGTATCAGCTGTATCCAGAAAAATTTTCATAGTCTTTTATTATTATGAATAAAAAGAGGGTTAATTAACCCTCTCAGTATAACATTTATATGATCAGATCGCAACCATCGTTTGATCAAACTCAAAATAATCAACCTGGCCACTATCTAAAAGATTCTCCAGCACAGAGCCTCGATCGATCTTCTTGGAATTCTTTAGATCAAGAACTGCAAAGGTTTTCTTTGTGTTTTCAATAACTTCGAACGAATCAAAAACATCGTAATCTGACATAGAATTAATAGTACTCTTCCTACCTTTCTTTCCTCCAGTCAACTTGGCAATCAAAGGTTTCTTAAGTTGCTTGTCGCTAAAAGAATCAATATTCTTTGCAGTAATCAAATCATCATCAATATGCTGAGCAGAACTATGATTACTAGAAGATCCAGTAATCAAATCTTCCACATCGGAAGGACTCATTGAAGAGTCATAGTCCTTAATAAGAGCAGCAAGACCGGTCACATGCGGAGCCGCCATTGATGTTCCACTCATAAAACCATATCCACCGTCGATTAGAGTCGAATAGATGTCAACTCCTGGAGCAGTAACATAATCTAAGACTTCCAGACCAGAACGATTTGAGAATCTAGCCATATTTCCAGACATATCAACAGCACCCACTGCGATACCACTATTAGAAGCATGTGCTGCTGGATATGCTGGAGCATTTGCCCCCTCATTTCCTGCGGACATGACAACTATAGATCCTCTGCTAGAAGCATATTTCAGTGCTTCATCCATCGATTGACTGTATCCACCACCACCAAGAGAAAGGTTGATAACATCTGCTCCATTATCAACAGACCAACGAATTCCTGAGATTACATCAGAAAGAGATCCATTCCCTTGATCATCAAGAACACGAATTGGCATGATCTTTGCGTCTGGTGCTGCTCCAGTCATTCCAAGGAAATTATTGGCAGCCGCAATCGTACCTGCAACATGAGTTCCGTGAGAGTTTCCATCTTCTGGAACACTATCACCATCAACAAAATCATATCCAGGAACAATACGACCAGAGAACTCTGGGTGATCCAGATCAACACCAGTATCAATAACAGAAACAACTACATTAGATCCAGTATATCCAGAAGACCAAACTTCAGGAATATTTACTTGATCTAGATTCCACATCTCAGGAGGGAGATCTTGAACATCAGGAACACTTGTATTGAGCAGAGACTCAAAAGTGCGTTTCGCATTTACATTTCCATATCCATTGGTGTAATCATATCCTGCTGGAGTCGAAGGAAGTTCTTCAGTGCTCAGTAGATATGAACCAGTGAAACTATCATCATAAGCTCCAGCATCCAAATAGTATGTACCAGACTGATCGGGACTGAAAACAATCCGACTGTCCAGACCACCAGCACCATCATCATTCTCGGAAATAACTTGCCGAGAACTATCATAGAGTTTCAGATAAGGATCGCCAATAGAAATATGCTTAAGATCAAATTTATATGTAGATCCGGCATCAAGACTAATAGAGAACCAGTCCCTATCCCCACCAACTTCAACAATTCCCTGAACCTCAGTATTCATTCCCAAAGATCCACTTGTCTCAGGAGTTGAACCATAGTCATCAGATACGGGAGGACCCTCTGAGGGTGGTTCTTCTACAGGATCATCGGATGGAGGAAGGGGAGGAGTGCTACTATCAAAAGTACGATCGAAAACTTCCCCATAACCCTCTGATTCCATCTGAGAAGCAGTCTTCCATCCAGAACCATCTTGAACAACACCTTGTGGGTTGGTAGCCCAGACATAGAACTTACCAGCACGTTTGTTAGTGCCTTCCAGAAGAACTAGAAATCCATCATGACTATCATGAGTTACTGCCTGAACAGCATCCCAGTTCCTATTAGAATCATGATTGAATGTTTTACCCCGAGTGCTGGTCAGTTCAATCGGAGCTCCACCATTGTGAAGTTCGTAAAAAGAATAGGCAGTGTTTTCGGAACCATCGATGATACCATTATCATCCCAATCACTTGGTTCGGGGAGATCGATACTGCCATCCCCATTGAAATCTCGGTTGAAAATCTCATCATAACCATCAGAAGACATCTCCGATGCATTCTTCCAACCAGAACCGTCAATAATTTGGCCGTTTACATCTGTAGACCATACCAAATATTGGCCAGAGTTTGCACCAGAACCCTCAAGAAGCACCTGGAATCCTGCTTCACTACCATAGGATGCTGCCTGAGTTACATTCCAACTGGGACTGGTGTTATCATTGAATGTTTGCCCTCCTTGATTTCTGAGAGTAACGGCATCTCCACCAGTGACAATACTATACAGTTTGTAATCGCTGGTTTCTGATCCATCAACAATACCATTTCCATCAACATCAACAGGAAATGCATTTGATCCGCCAAAAAACGAATTGGATTTGAAATTAAATCCTTTGAATTTCTTGAACTTCATAATAATGAGTTGTCATTTATTTGACTATGTGGCCATAGTACAATAAAAAACCACCTCTGGGGAGAGGTGGTGGACAGTTTAAAAATTGACTTAATCTCTATAGAGATCTTCTAGTTTTTCTCTCGAAAGATCAACGTACATGACCTCTTCCCCCTGTTCTGGAGCTTCTGGATGTTTTGTTTTTGGTTTAGGTTTATTCATCTCCACGTTAATAGATTGAATATTTCCCCACATCATCGCAAATGAAGCACCTGCGATGATACCGAAGCAAAGGAAGTAAAAAAATACTTCAAAGTTATTCATTGACTTTTACCTCCGTCTCCGGAACTATTGCCGAACTAAAAATACTATTCAAAATCAAATAGTCAAAAGAAAGTTTTCCCGGTCCACATAACATGATAGCAACTGCTCCACCCCAGTAAAGTCCCAGTAATTCTAATAAGTAGATGTTAAATCCATTGAATACAACAGCATGATATATTGCAAATGATGCTGTCATAACAATTGAGAGTGCTCCTAGTCGAGTCAGAAATCCAGTTATTAATAACCAACTTCCAAAAATTTCCGATAGTGCTGCACAGTAAGAAAAGAAGATTGGAAAAGGAAGATGCAGAGGCCTAACAAAGGCATCTGCGAAATTTTCAATACTATCTAATTTTTCATATCCATGATGTATTAAAAATATTCCGACGCATAATCGGAGTATTAACATGCCCAAATGTTTCATACGGATTCTCTTGCAGTATTATTAATTGTTTCCAGAGTATTACTCAGTTGTGCTACATCGCTGAGGCCGTGAGCATCAAACCAAGGAGCAGTTTCCCAATTAAAACCAACTCCCATTGTGCTGTCTGGAGCAACAATGTACCAATGACATGCTGAGTCAGGTACATCTACTGCACACTTAGACCAGTCATCACTCCATTGTGGAACTTGTACCCACATGAGTGCAGCAAAAATAAAACTGAAAAGTGATTTAATCATAGTGCATTTCCTCTTGGTAAGACTTCTTCGGGGAATACAAAATTCTCATGAGGTTGATCTACGGGTGCTAACCATGCGCGGAGTCCCTCATTCAATAGGATGTTCTTGGTATAGAAAGTTTCAAACTCTGGATCTTCTGCTGCTCGGATCTCCTGACTCACAAAATCATAAGCCCTAAGATTGAGAGCAAGACCAATAATACCGATGGAACTTGTCCAAAGACCCATAACAGGAACAAACAGCATAAAGAAATGCAACCACCTCTTATTGCTAAACGCAATACCAAAGATCTGAGACCAGAACCGGTTTGCTGTAACCATTGAATAAGTTTCTTCTTCGTGTGTTGAATCAAATGCTTTGAATGTATTTGCTTGATCACCGTCTTCATAAAGAGTATTCTCCACAGTTACACCATGAATTGCAGACAGGAGTGCTCCTCCCAGTATACCAGCAACTCCCATCATATGGAAGGGATTGAGCGTCCAATTATGAAAGCCCTGGAGGAAGAGAAGGAAGCGGAATATCGCCGCGACACCGAAACTCGGCGCAAAGAACCAAGAGGATTGTCCGAGAGGGTAGATGAGAAATACAGAGACGAATACAGCAATAGGACCAGAAAAAGCAATCGCATTGTAGGGTCGAATACCGATTAGACGAGCAAGTTCAAACTGCCTGAGCATAAAACCGATAAGAGCGAAGGCTCCGTGGAGCGCCACAAAAGCCCAGAGTCCCCCAAGTTGGCACCAGCGGACGAAATCGCCCTGAGCTTCAGGACCCCAAAGTAGAAGAAGAGAATGACCCATAGCATCAGCAGGCGTTGACACAGCCGCTGTAAGGAAATTAGCACCCTCAAGATAACTGCTTGCGAGTCCGTGAGTGTACCAAGACGTGACAAACGTAGTGCCAGTAAGCCAGCCACCAATTGCGAGATAAGCAGTGGGAAAAAGAAGTAATCCAGACCAGCCCACAAAGACAAAGCGGTCGCGTTTAATCCAGTCATCAAGGACATCGAACCACCCCCTTGTTGGTTGTTGTAATGTTGACGTTACCATTTCTATTTAAAACCTCCATTAGATTTTTTCTTGTTTTGTTTTTTATCCAACACAATTACTTTGCAGCCTTTCCAATTACGAGCACACTCAAACCAGTAAGCTCTGAGTTGTTCATAATCTTCAAATTCAATAGAGTTGTTTCTCTCATCTAATTCGAGCCTGTAATTGTGTCGATCATATGGTTTATCAGAAGTTTGATAAAAGTATAAAGGATCCGAAGGATCAATCAGTTTCATATTCATGGTGAGGTTTGAATTCTCCTTCGGGGAAAGGTTGTGATTTGGTTAGGTCTCTACGATCTTGGTTCTTGATAATAATGAAAGCGTCTTTGTTGTACTTCCGAGTACCAATGGGAGATTGCCACTTCTTATTGTACTCCTCGCCAACATCAATACCAGACACAGATGCGCCACCAATTTCTACAGTGACATTATCGTAACAATCCCAACCAAGTTTAGAAATTACTTCGTAGAGTTGTTCGACAACTCCTTGATTACAAACAGCAATAGCTTTACGCTTTGCAGAAAGACTCTCATCCATGACGTTTTCTTCGGGATCTAGTTTACCGATCATAATAATATCACACAAAGTAAAGGAACTAAAAGAGTTAGAATACCTATAAAAAACCCCGTCACACAAATTGTGACGGGGATAAGACTACCATCGTCCATTTATCATCCGATAGAAGGGGCGGTAAGTGCTACAGGTGTAGACTCAGCTGCTGCCAAGTCAAGTGGGAAGTTGTGTGCGTTACGCTCATGCATAACTTCCATACCCAGACCAGCACGGTTGAGTACATCTGCCCAGGTGTTCAGAACACGACCTTGACCATCAATAATGGATTGATTGAAGTTGAATCCGTTGAGGTTAAATGCCATGGTGCTGACGCCGAGGGCGGTAAACCAGATACCCACGACTGGCCATGCTGCGAGGAAGAAATGCAGCGAGCGAGAATTGTTGAAAGAAGCATATTGGAAAATCAGACGACCGAAATATCCATGTGCTGCAACAATGTTATAGGTTTCTTCTTCTTGACCGAACTTGTAACCATAGTTCTGAGACTCAGTCTCAGTAGTTTCGCGAACGAGTGAGGAAGTAACCAAGGAACCGTGCATTGCACTGAACAGAGAACCACCGAAGACACCTGCGACTCCCAGCATGTGGAAGGGGTGCATCAGAATGTTGTGCTCTGCTTGGAAGACCAACATGTAGTTGAAAGTACCAGAGATACCCAAGGGCATCGCATCAGAGAAAGAACCCTGACCGAAGGGGTAAACCAGGAAGACTGCAGATGCTGCTGCAACGGGTGCAGAGTAAGCAACACAGATCCAAGGACGCATACCTAAACGGTATGAAAGTTCCCACTCACGTCCCATATAGGCATAGATGCCGATGAGGAAGTGAAAGACTACGAGTTGGAAAGGACCACCGTTATACAGCCACTCATCAAGTGATGCGGCTTCCCAGATGGGATAGAAGTGAAGACCAATTGCGTTGGAAGATGGTACAACTGCACCAGAGATGATGTTGTTACCATACATGAGTGAACC
>VMHT01111960.1_pt1 | contig 14176 bp, 14 predicted proteins | sample 4693611 | NCBI WGS metagenome assembly VMHT01 (sample SAMN12280063, study PRJNA550983) | marine metagenome | isolation source: seawater sampled from same location over 5 years 0.02-0.2 micron viral filtrate | place: USA: collected off the coast of southern California halfway between the port... ... | reverse complement strand
GGAACTTAGCCTAAGTAATGATTGCAATCTTATGTGTAGAATGTGCGACAGTCGATATAGTTTTAAACTGTTTGATGAAGAGCAGGAATATCATGGCAAAACGTTTGTTGGAAAAGCAATTGGCAGTGAGCCTGGTTCTAAGATAAAACACACAAAAGCAAATTTAGATAGTATATACCCGCATCTAAAGGATATGAAATACATTAAGTTTACAGGTGGGGAACCGCTAATAATAAAAGATCATTGGAAACTAATAGAACATGCTGTGGAAAAAGGCTATGCTAAAAACATAAGATTAAACTACAGCACCAATTGTACAGTGTGGCCCAAGAAGAAAATTGTAGATATATGGAAAGAATTTGATCATATTGAACTTGCTGTTAGTTTAGATAGTATTGTTAAAGAAGAAAATGAATATCAACGACACTTGACCAATCACGAAAACGCATTAAAAAATATCAACAAATATGTAGAAATAGCAGACACTGTTGGAATGACTGTAGTAGCAAGACCTACAATTACAATCTATAATGCTTATCATTTGCCTGAAACACTTGAATGGTTAGATGATAGAAATATTATGTTAAACCCTACACACCTAACGTTTCCATTGTATTTGGGGTTAACAGTGTTACCACAGAGTCAAAAAGATATTATAAAACAAAAATATCACAACTACAACTACAAAAATGAAACTATTAAAAATCTATGTGACTATATTTTAACATACATGTACAGTGAAGATAAATCCAATATCTTAGATAAGTTTAAATCACACACTGCTTTTTGGGATAAGTCTAGATCGCAGGATTTTAAAACAGTTTATCCCTATTACACTTTTTGAATACGATCCAAACATAGCTCACTGATATTAACATTGTGAGGTTGATCTATTAACCATTTAATTACACCAGCAACATAGTCTGTGTCTAACTTATGAGTACCAGGCATTTTTTCATCTTGTCTAGGAGTGTGCATATTACCCGGAGCAATGTAAGTTGTTTTGCAAGCGGGTGGAGTATCACTACTGCATGCTTGACTGAGTTGTCTCATATATGCTCGCAATGCACGTTTTTCAACAGGGTAAATCCATTGGGATCCTTTAACAGGTGTGTCTGCACTACTTCCAACGGCTATCAGATAACCTTGGTGATTATTATTAATCCATTGCTGAGCAATAGATTCAGCCAACAGTGTTTGACTAAAGTCACCTAATGCACTGCACAGTATTACCACGTCGTGATCTAGTGATTTTTCACTCGTATGCTGCCTAACATCACGCTTTCCCATGTTGTATCCACTGGATCTACTGTAGTATTCTGCATGTGGATAAAGTTTAGCAATACTTTCTGCTAATCCATATTCTTTATTTCCTATTACAAGCATTCGTCGAACATCTCCTTTAGTATTGGCAGGCTATCATGATAGCTGTTTTTTCTTATTTTGTCAAGTCTATTTAAATTGCTTCTAGCATTTGATAACAGTTCTAGATCTGTATCTGCACTGTAAAGATAAGTTTCTATATTTTTTAAGCCTCTTACTTTCATATGCTTTTCCATATTACTTAATTTATTCATCGCTATCTCTTTGTATTTTTCTGATATATTGCTGATATTTAAATACGTCGGACCCCATAACATATTAGTAAAACTTAAAAAATAATTATTTCTGTAGCAATATTCTAACAGTTCGTCTAGATAAAACAAACTTAGTATACTCACAGTAGGCGCTACATGAAAACGCCAACCCGGACATCGTTCATTGAAGTACTTCATATTTTTATGAACTATATCCCAATTACTAGGGTAGCGTATATATTCTGCTCTCACGCCAACACCGTCAATGCTGGGCATCATAAGTCCACTAGGAAAATGACTCAACAGTTCTATAAACTTGGGATTGGTTGTTTGAAAGTTACTGTTAAATTCTATTTCTACATCTTCATTAAGACCTTCGTCAATCAATCTCTGTAGTATTTTAAGTACACCTTTAACAACACTGGGTTCGCCGCCTGTAAAATATAATCTACTGGTTTTGTTCATGCAACTCAGTAGATCTTCTATATTTTTATCACTGTAAGGATTGGTTAAGTCCCTGTGTTTGGTCAAATCATATATGTTCTTGTAGTGAAACATTGTATCATCGTAGTGCTTTTTTGTTTCATCAAATATCATACTACTGCTTTTTGGGTTACAAGTAATACAACTTAGATTACATTTGTTACTGAGCCTCAGATCAATTAAATCATATCCAATACTTTTTAAATGTTCTAAATCAACTGTGTCACGTTTGTATTTTTCTAGATAGTTTCGAACCTCTCTGGTACGCTTACTACTGCTTCCAACAGAGTCTTGTCTTTCACAGTGATGACATCCAACATGGTACTTTCCATTTAGAAAGTCTTGTTCTATTTCTTTCCATAAGTTACTGTCTTTGTATTCTGCTACGCTGCCTCTGTAGTTGTATTTCTGATCAAACACACAGCAAGGTCTTACTCCTCCACTAGGATCTGTAGCAATACCGTTGTATACCAATGGACATATTATATCACTCATATCTACCAAACCCCCAATATCGTTCTAAACAAAACCAACAGTCTGTTTCACAATGCTTGCTAAAGTCGTCGGTGAATACTTCGCAACTTCTTGTTAGTGGAAACAGTGTGTCCATAAGATCAAATTTTTCATACAGTTCTCTTACACCCTGTTTGTCTATATTAATTAAAGGTAAAAACACATGCCCGCCTCTTACAGTTGGCTTAACAGTGTCAGCATTTCTATCATCAGCAGGACCATTTTGATCAAATGCTATCATTACATCACTGGGAGGATTTTTAGTAATCCCTACATAATGACAGTTTATTTGATTGTTGCGATATGCACTGTCTACTACTTTTTGCTGTACCCAATCGTAACTTTCACCGTGATAGTTTACGCCAGTTGGATGTATACCAAACTTAATATTAGGAAATACCTCTTGCATAAAGAAGATTACTTTGGTTGCAAACTGTAGTTGATATGCTTTACCAGCATGACAAACTGTCATTGGTATGATTTCACATTCTCTGTTGGTTTCTGTAATATACTTGCACAACATATAAAGTACTATAGCACTGTCTGCTCCGCCACTCAGCTTGATACCTATCTTGTCGAATTCATCTGGTAAATTAAATTCAATTGTATCTTGACTATTCTCTATTATCATAGATTTACTCTCTTTGTATTTTTACCATACCCACTGCTGAATTCAAATTTATCGCCGCATGTTCTACCGCAGGTGTATATTCTTTTGTATTTGCTGTCAGCACTGTGCCAACTTCTATCCAAGTACTTTGCAAAGAACTCGTGTTGTAGTACGTCCCATCCGTGTGTTCTCATATCGTTAAAGTCTTCGCCATATAAGTTATAGATATTATCAAAACTTTGACGTTGCGGATTGTGTGGTCCAAAGTATGCAGGCGCTCCCATCCAAGTACAGGGCCATAACTTCATCTGCATATCAATGAACAAACTGTTCTCTTGTTTGTATTTACATTTGATAGGTGTTTGCTCTATATACTGTTCAAAACTATCATATGTGCGTTTGATCTGTTGCATATCTTTTTGATTGTGATTGTCTTGTTTGTCTTTTACAACACTGCCTTTACGAGTTTCGATTTCTTTTTGTTGCTGTTCCGCAAATCTTCCTGTGTACTTGGCATTGAATTGACGAAAGCCCATGTCTGTTGCCAACTGCCTTGCAGTGTCAATTTGATGATAGTTGTGTTCGAACTCAATGAAATACCAACGTGCATTACCACCAGCATCAATGAATGCTTGTGCATTTTGCATTATCTTTTTAAAATTACTGTTGACTCTATACAAATGATTGGTATCTTCTAAACCATCTATACTAAAGTTTACAGTAATGCGATCACTTTTTTGTGCTAAGTCACGCCACCAAGCAGGAGTTCTAGCACTACCGTTTACAGCCATTTTAAATTCTTTTACACCTTGCTGTAAACTGTAATCAATACAATCGTCTAGTGTAGGACTTGCTAGACTATCACCAAAGTTGCCACAGTGAAACAGTTTTACTGTATTGGGTTCAAATGGTTCTAGTATAATTTTATAGTCTTCTACAGTTGTATCATCAATGGGCATGTGTGGATTAAGTTCAGTCTGGCTACCATGAAATCTCGCACACTGTGGGCATGCTAGATGGCACCTACTGGTGTGATCCATTTGTATTGTTTTAATCTCGTTCAGATTCAGAAACAACTTCAGTGTCCTTTAACAATTCGTACAGCTCTGGAATATATGTTTCAATACTATGATTACGTATCTTGTCTAATCTACGTGTCGCATACCAAAACTGTGGCAAGTGTTCACTGAAGTCTTTGGCGTACATATACTTTACATATTGATCCAGAAGTGCAACTGCTTCTTTTCTACTACTGGCTTTACGTTCTTCTGTAAAGTCGCTTTCATCAATTATTTTTAACAGTCGTGGTTTGTAGTCTTCATACTTTTGTTTGATATGGTCTTTTGCCCACAATGGTAACATTCTAATATTGTAAAACTTAGGACCATGCAGTGGATGTGGTGTAATAATAGGACGCCAGTCATCGTCATTTACACGTGGTATCTTGTTTAACAATATCCATTCCATAAACTCTGGAAAGTGTAGCACATTAAACACATTGATAGTTGCCGCGATCCATACTTTGAAGTTGCCTTCAGCTTGACTTACTTTAATTAGATTTTCATATATTTTATCAAACCTACTAGGAGGACGCATATAGTAGTTTATATCACCTACTCCGTCAATACTAGCACCAATGTTTACTTGTTTAAAATGTTTCCAGACATCCCAAGCACGTTGTGGTATATTGGTAAGGTTTGTGTTGTACTCTACAATAATGTTTTTAGCATGACCTTGATCCACACACTTTTGTAAAAATTCATAGTGTCTATCAATCATCAATGGCTCACCGCCAACAATATACAGTTTACGTATCTGTTCAATGTTGTTGTCCATTTGTACCCAATAGTGATCACTGGTATGCCAGTTGTACAAGTCCTCTTCAGGCTCATACTTGCCTTTATCGTTTTTAATTAATTTTACTCTACCGTGACTGTCTCTGTAACTATCTTGCCACAGCTTAACTTGATCTTCATACCACATGCTGCTGTCAGTAGGACCACACATACGACATTTTAAATTACACAAGTTACCAAAGCGTACATCGTAGAAGCTACAGTTGATTTCATCTGCACGTATAGTACCATCTTGTTCAGTTTTACTCAACAAGTCTTCCCAACTAAATTCGCCACGCTCTATCCATATTTTATTTTCATATTCTATACGAGCATTCATTCCGCTTTCAACTTCAGTCTGACAACGTACACATTCTGGATGCCAACGTCCTTCCATCATATACTTGCGTATTTCTTTGCTGAGGTCGCTGTTTCGAACCATTTGTAGGTCTGCATTTCTGGCATTATATTCTTTGCCATTTTCATCTCGAAGTATACCGCCAGTAGGTCCATGCTGTGCTTGACAGCAGACTCTGATATCGCCATTTGCTCTAAGGCTTGTACTCATCCATGGAACAGGACATAGTGTGTTATTCATTTAAATACTCCAAGTGAGGGAATGTACTCCAATAGTCTACATTTCGTAGTTTGTTTAATCTCAAATAATATTCTCGAGCTTTTGCGTTTAGATCATCATCTTTTCTAGTAGGTGTGCTAAGTGCTTTCATTAAACCTTGTATAGCTTTGGTTTCTCTGTTTTTGCTTTTACTGCGATTGCACATCCAACTAGTAGCAACAAAGTTTACTAGCTCTGCTACTTCTTGTTGTCTATACTCTAATGGAACTAATTCATGACGCATCCATTCTTTACCACGTACACTAGTGAATCCCAAATGAAAACGTTGATTGTCTGTGCGCTCACACATCTTATCAAAGTATTCTAACATAGGTACTAAGCCCACACAATTAAGTGCTTGTAAACATGTTTGTGTTACCATTTCCCATTCGTCATGTAGATTGTTGCTGTTGTCTATACTACTAATAACATCGTCCCAACTGGTATGATAACGTATAAGTTCGTCTTTGTCATGTGCTGCATCAATACTAAAACGCAGTAGTCCACCTTTAAAATGGTTTAACAAGTCAACTATCTCAGGTGTTATCAGTGTTGCATTAGTGCTGATGTCAAGGCTAATGTTTTTTGCATATTCTGTTTGTGCTATTTCCCACATAAAATTTATACTGTGTCTATCAGCAAACACTTCCCCACCTCTGAACTCCATGAACAATACGTGTTGTAGGTTGGTCATAATCTGTTCTCTGAAGAACTTGCTTTGGCTGAGATACTCTTGTCCACTACGCTTGGCAATATCTAAACTGCCTTGCATTTGATTGGTCATAGCATCACCCCACTTGCTGTATTCTTTGTACATCATACTGCTGAGATTTGGACTACACATAACACAACTTAGGTTACACTTTGTACTAAGTCTTACTTCCCACCACTGTGGCATTATATCTACATAACCGTTTGCTTCCCAATACTTGAGCAAGTGCGGCTTTGCTCTTTCCAAGAAGCGTTTGTTTTTACCTGTGCGTTTACTACCAAAGCCACTGTTTTCCATTCTAAAACAAAACTCACAGTTGCTGATACGCTCACCGCTGAGCATTCTCATGCGAAAATCTTTCATAAACTTTCCGTTCCACAGATCTTCTATTTTGTCTTGGCTAAGGTTATACACATCTGTATCACTACTATATGTGTCATCATTTATTTCATCTAGTGTAAGATCCTTGGGTATGCCATAATCAATGCCTTCAATACTACAACAAACTCTAGCATCGCCTTTGCCTCTGGTATTGAGTTGTACAAACGGTACAACACAAAAATTGTTTTCGTTTACATTCATACTATGTCTTTCAATATAGGAAATACTTCAGGGAATCTATTGTGCCATCCTCTGTGCTTGTTGAGTAAGTTTAGATATTCTTTTGTCTCAGGAAGTCTAGCACTCCAGTCTTCGCTGTTCATAAATTTTATTATACCTTTAAAACGTTTCATTCCATAAGGAGCATTTAGCCATTGTTCTTTTGTTATACCCGCTTGTTCTACCCCTGTAAAACTCTGCCAGTTTTCTTCCATCCATGGATAAAATTCATTTTCATACTTGTCGGTAATCTCTTGTTTGATATGCTCTGGTAATACTTTTACATTTAGTTGCGGTGGCCAATAAGCAAAGTGCATGTTAATGCCTCCTGCTCCGAAGGGCCAACTGTTGATTTTTTTAAATCCTTGTTCAACTTTCCACTTGACAAACTCTGGTATGTACGCTACATTGAGTGCCATAATGGTAGTAGCTGTAGTAACTTCAACTTGTGGTGCAGTGTTATCCAACATATGGAACACACGTTCTTGATGTTCCCAATTGCTTGGATAACGTATGTAATCGTTTTGTTCACCTAATGCATCTATACTGTAATGAAAACGTACACGCTTGAAGTGACTCCATAACTCAGGCAAGTCTTTGCGCCATTCCACTGCGTTTGAATTGTAACGTAATTCTATACCTGCCGCATGCCCACGTTTGATACATTCTTCCAACAGTTCGTAGTGTTCATCAATAATAAGACTCTCACCGCCTGCAAAGTATAGCTGATACATGTGAGGTATTTGATCCATAAGATCATTCCAAAAACGTGGATTATTTTTGTGCCAATTGTAACTAGCGCCGTGTACTTTACCTTTGTTAGCCCATTGACTTGTGTTTGCAAGTCTCTCATTTGTTATCTTAGGAGTTATTGCTTGCCAGTCTTTTACCCAACCACTACTGTCATGTGGACTACACATAACACAAGCTAGCTGACACTTTGTTCCCATACGCAAATCAATATAACGTATCTTAGGAGGTATACTACCATCTTGTGCAGTTTCTTCCACTAACTGTTGCAGATCATATCTATTGCCCCAGTACTCTGTTTCCCAATTTCTCTTACTAAGATGTCCTTGTTCTTCTTCTTTGTAGCACTTTAAGCAACTAGCAGGCTTCTCACCACGCAACATCATATTGCGAACATTGCGCATATAGCTGCTGTTCCATGCTTCTTCTAAACTTGTATGATTAAAATTTGCAGGTATGCCGTCATCTGTTTTAACAACGCCCACTTCTCCTCCGCCAATCTTTATATTGCTGTTAGGATCTTGTACACTACTAGCATTACTGGTACAACAAGTACGCATTTTACCATCTGGTCTACTGCTAAGATGTAACCAAGGTAAAGCACAAAATGTTTCTGAAGGTAATGGATTGCTACTCATATGTATATTTATTAAGTATATACTTAACCAAAAGTTTCAACAGCATGTAGGTTATCTCTGAGTACGCCGCAGGTTTTTTTACATTTCTTTAGTGGAGTATCTTCCCATTTGTTTTGTATTGTTTCAAAAAACCTGCTATCAACAATCTTACTTAACTGTTGCGTTTTTAAATTAGGCGCACCTATTTGCTGTTGTAATTCAATAATTTCTTTGTTCAATGACCTATCATCGTTGTAATGATATCCTGTGTTACAACAAGGATACACTCTGCCATCAGCAGCAATATATACACTGTTTTCTTTCTTAGCATAACAATCAATATCACCTGTCCATACTTTTGTAGTTTGTATTCTATTAGGATTTTTTGCAGTAAATCCTGTGTTATCTATCTTTGCTTCGTACAATCTATAAATTTCATTTGCGTCTTTATCAAACACAGGAAGAAAGTCCTGTTCAAATCTATTTGTTTTAATTTTTTCAAATTTGCGAAATCCCATCTGCTGTGCTAGAGCGTTTGCACTTTCAACTTGATGTTTGTTGTGATCAAATATAATATACTTCCATGTAGCAGCGCCGCCTGCATCTATATACGCCTGCGCATTAAGCATAAGTTTATCCCACTGCACATGGCGTCTATACAAATGATTAGTGTCTGATAATCCGTCAATACCAAACACAACGTGTAAACGATCTCCTGCGAGCTCTACTAAACTTTCCCAGTACTCAGGCTTTCTAGCACCGCCGTTGGTCATCATTAATATAGGTTTGTTGTATTTGGTTAACCAACGATCAATTATAGTGTGTAACTGTGGGTGTACACACGGGTCGCCATAGTTGCCACATAATGTTAGTTTGTTTGCTGGTAGGTCTAAATTATCTAACCAGTCAACGTCAAAGTCTTGTTTAACAAGGCTAGGATGATCTCTGTCACCATTTAAGTTACGCATACACATAGGGCATGCAGCATTGCACTTTGTAGTAAGCTCTACATGTATGTAACTCAATGGTAGATTATAAAACACTTCTAAAACCATTCCTCTGGTAGTATGTTGATCATTTGTTCAAATGTAAGATCAAATGTTACACTCAATAATACTCTAGGGTTGTCGCTTTTGTTTTCAAAACCGTGTGGAGTTTTTGTGCTAAACAACACAGGCTTTTCCAGATTGTAATAATCAAACTTGTCCGCTTCTTCTCTGAAAAATCCTGTAGGTCCGTTTGTGCTTTTGACCACATGTCCGTCTTTGTATTGATCTAAGTGACGCTTTCTATCGTAAACTTTTAGCAAGTGTGTTTTACCTGTCATAAAGTAACTGTTGTCATGATCCATTTCAATTGGAATGTTTAGTGCGCTCCAACGTCCTCTGTCCAAATGTGGACCATTGCCACAGTGTGGAGGGTTACTAAAGTACTCTAGTGTGCGAGTTTCTTCTGGAAAGTTTTTAAACACAGGATGATCTCCACGCAAACAGTGATGCCACATAGCACCCGGACTTGCTTCTAATTCCTTAACCCATTCGCCTTCATACCATATATCTTTTAGTTCTTGTAATAGATCTTGTGGAAAGTTTTCCAATTTAATCCAAGTCATATTTTTCTCCTATTTAAATTGTGCCGCAAATGGATCAAACTCAGCGCCGCACTTCATTGCACACACGTTTAGTTTACCACTAGCACAACTTGTTTTGTTCCAACTGCTGGCTATGTCATCAAATATCCCAGTATCAAAAACTGTAGCTAGTCCTTGTCTAGCATCCAGCGCAGTTTTGCCGCCTGCGGCATCAATGAAATCCCATATTTGTTCTACACGATAATCTTTGTGCCACCATTTGTACATGCGTCCAGCAGTCCAGCAGCAAGGTAATGCGATACCTTCTGCTGTAATGAATAAACTTTTTTCTTTTGCAACTTTGCACTTAATAGGTACAGCATCGTAATACTGATTCATACTGCCATACTTTTCTATTAGTTGTTGTTGCTTGCTTAATTCTTTGTTTTGATATTTACTATCTGGTTTTTTAAGCTCTGTAGTCTTTTCGCCTTTGCGATTTACAGCCTGATGTGATTCTTTTTTCTGACTGCTGGCATTTATAAATCTACCTGTCTTTTTTGCTATAAATTTTTCAAAACCTAGTCGCTCACTTATAGCTCTAGCTGTTTCAACTTGATGTTGATTGTGTTCAAATATCAAAAAGTCCCAACGAGCTCTACCACCAGCATCAATAAAAGCACGAGCATTGCGTTCTACATTATCCCACACAACACCCTGTCTATACATATGATTAGTATCACGCAATCCGTCTACGCTAAAAATAACTGTACCCATACGTCCAAACACTTGTGCAAGTTCATGCCACCATTCAACACTTTTTGCTCCTGCATTTGTATTCATACTAAGCCACATTTTTTCATTATGCTGTCTGAAGTATTTGAATATTTCCAATGTATCTTTAGCAACAATAGGATCTCCCAGGTTGCCACACATATACATTGTGTCTAGTTGTGCGATAAACTTAGGTGTAAACATACGTTGACAATCTTCTAGTGTAAGTTCACTGAGATCTATATGCCTGTTTACTGCACCGCCATTTTCGTTGCGGTCACACATAGGACAACTGGCTTGACAGTTTTGTGTTACTTCTAGATGTATAGTTTTAATATCATCTATGTTATACATCAATACGTTCCTTGGGTATGCGTATGTCAGGAACACAAGCGCAGAATTCTGTATCACAAATTAATGGTTTTATTTCATTATCTAATTTACCATTTGCTATGTTACCTAATTTATTTCTTTTAGCAGTGGTACACTGTGCGCCATACACATTACCATCGTGCCACACAACCAGTCTGTGTGTTCCTGCGTGACAGCGCCATCCTTTAAATTTGTGTTGATTATTTGCTATCATATCGTACATGTGAAACACTCCATGCTCTTTGCCATCTATTACAATGTTAACAGCCGTAGTGCGTTTTCTCGTTTTGAGTATGGGAGCATCTAGGTTGTAGTCAAAGTCACGTATCCAATTAATTGTGTCTTGATCGTATGTTTGACTTTGATTCTCTCCAGCACGATGTCTACGTGTAACTGGCTTAATTACAACTTTACAGTACAACTGTTCTTGTGCAATAGTTTCTGCAAAATGTCGTCCTTTTTCAATTAAATTTTCATCTAGCATTACAAGTACAGTTGTTCTACAATGCGGGCCTATTATTTTTATAACTTCTCGAATATGATCTACATCTGCATAAGCCAGATGTACACTGATAGCTATTTGATCCATTTCAGTATTATCAATAAACTTCTGCCACCAACGAAGTGTTCTACTGCCATTTGTAACAATAGCTTTTTTATAACTGGAATCTAATCTATTAAAAAATTCACTGAGGTGTGGCCATATGGTTGGTTCACCGCCGCTGAGTGTTAGCATTTTGCTGTTACTGTTTACATCTGTGTGTATGTAACTCCAAAACTCAAGGCTTTTTTCTAGACTGGGCCATCCACTACTACCACTGTACAGTTTTGGATCGCAATAATTGCAAGCATAATTGCAAACATTACTAACCACCCATTCTGCATGCATGCTATTAGGTCTGTCATTAGTCAGATAGTTCATCATATATCAGCTTTACACCTTTCCCTGGGCCTACTTTACTAGGTAGATCACCGTATTCATCTACATACCATTGTATAACTACACGATACCAGTTGTGACTGTTATGATGTGCTTGTTTATTAAACTGATAGATGTTGTTGTTGGTAGCTTGCATAGTACTTATTGCTCTAGCACTTTCTGTTTGCAACTGCCTTAGTGTCATATTATCTGTTATCATTTTTTGCCTATTAACATAAATCTATTATAGAGATGTGTTTCAATTTCACCTTCATATAAAAATTCTTTCATAGGATATTTTGCTTTTGCGTCAATGATACCTTTAACACAATTTATATGTTGTTCGTTGCTAAAATAATTATTGGTCTGTAAACATACCATCGTACCGTCGGGCAAGTTGTGGAACCATTGTTCATCCATATGTTCACAACTAGTATTGATAATCAAATTTGGTGTTATATTAGTAGGTGTCGACACATTGTGTATATTTCTTATATTTGTATCAAAACTACCATCTTGATTATAACGTATTGTAGAAACATCGTGACATATACTTTTAAATTGCCAATTATTTTGATACTGTTTATAGTTAAACTCATCAGAAATCTCAATACAGTTTTTGTCAAGTTCTAAATTATAGTAATTTTTTACTTCAAATTTTTCAAATATATTTTGTGCTACTGTAGCATACCAACCTCCATAATGTACAACTGTTCCTAATTTTTTATCTGGAAATGCTTTAAGTAACTGCTCTACCATCCAGCATTTACTTTTCATCTGACCACGACTAAAGTGATCATTGAGGTTTGCACGATGTTGCCATTTAATGCTCCAGCTGCTAATCTTTCTGACATATTCACTGTCAATACAGTATGAAACATATCGAAGTACTTTACGATTATCAATTTCTTGATAACTATTATAATGTGATAAGATAATATTAAGAAACTCGTCGGTTAAGTCAATATGTCCTCGATATATTTCACCACTGATCAACTCTTTGATAAAAGAAATATCGCCATACATAATTGCTCGTTTAAGGATGCAAAACCTTTCGCATTGGGGATGATCAATATAAGTTAAGTATTCTTCTAAACCATGCATCCAGTGTAGTGTTAAATTATTTGTATCCAATTAGCATAAACCTCTTGTATTTGGGCAATTCTAGTTCACCTGCGTATAACGGGCCTGTCATACGTGCCATGTTGCCAAACTCATTGATGTCTTTAACGCAATTAACATGTTCTTCTACTTCGTAATAGTTATTGCTTTGTAGCACAACTAATTTACCGTCTGGAATTTTAGCATACCATTCAGCAAAATTTTCTATATGCTCGCAACTAGTATTAATAATTGTATCAGGACTGTCAATGATTGGATAGCTCATTCGATTATTGGCATTACTCCAGAACTGCCACGTGTGTTCGTTATAATCTATATCCATTATATCTTGTGTAATACTTTTGAATCGCCATTGTTCCATAAACCATGGCTTGTTAAATGTTTCAGCAATGTCTACACAAGTAGGATCAATGTCGAAAGATCTAACTTTATCTACTTTAATGTCACTTTCAAATAACATTGTAGCAAGTGTAGCGTACCAACCTGCGCACAGGAATACTGTGCCTAGTTCTACATCAAGTTTTCCTAGTTCATTAACTAGCCACTGTTTGCTTTGTAGTTGTCCTCTACTAAAACAGTCAGTGTCAATAACTGTATTGTTTATAAAGAAACTTTTAAACGCACTAGTAAATTGTGTATCTACATAACTGTCTAGTATAGGCCATAGTTTATATATGTTTTCATCAATAATCAATTTACGTAAATTGATATTGCCTAATATTTTAAAAATACTACGTAGATTTTTATTAACAACTGCTTTGCGCACATCTTCCATATAGTTGTACAAGTCATCAACTTCAAAACAACTTTTACTTTCCAACACTCTAAAAATGCTGTGTAAATTTTCTTCAACAACTGCTTTACGTAACTCTTCGTTTTCGTCACATAATCTAAAAATACTGCTTAAATCTTGATCAACAACTGCTCTGCGCAAGTCGCTGATACAGTTATCATCTGGAAACAGTATTTCATATCTATCTAGTAGTTCTTTTAATTGCATTTAAGTTATAGTAACTCCATACTCTGGTAAACTATAATCATGATCTTCTAGTGTATCATTGAATGTTTGTTTGAGCCAATCAAAGTCATTTATTTTTTTAAGTATT
>VMHT01115710.1_pt1 | contig 14179 bp, 14 predicted proteins | sample 4693611 | NCBI WGS metagenome assembly VMHT01 (sample SAMN12280063, study PRJNA550983) | marine metagenome | isolation source: seawater sampled from same location over 5 years 0.02-0.2 micron viral filtrate | place: USA: collected off the coast of southern California halfway between the port... ... | reverse complement strand
TCATGTGAATGATGTTAAGGTACTACGAGTACAAGACGATTTAAAATATAGGAAAGAAGAAGATTACAAACAATTAGAATTATTAACCCCAAAGGAGTAACAAACATGGAATTATCATTAATACGAAGTTTGATGGACAAGCCATTCTATGATGCACATAGAGGTGCAAAGTGTCCTGACAGATTGTTTAGCAAAGATGTCCGTAAGATTAAACAGGCACTTGACCAAGCAATCAATAAATATGAGAGAACAGTCACCCCTGATGAGATAGAGGCTTTGTTTCTAGCAAATAATGCATCTATGACTACTGCACAAAAGCAGGCTTACTCATCACTGTTTAATACAATAAAGAAGGAAGTACCACTTGGAGAAGACATTGCACAAGAAGTATTGTCTAAGTTATTTCAGCAAGTTGTTGGCGAGGATATTGCCAATCTTGGTTTTGATTACGTTAATGGTGCTAAGTCCTCTCTTGAACCCCTTAGAAATATTCTTGAGTTATATGCTGATGACTTCACACCCAATCTTAATATTGAGTGGGATGACATTACTATTGATACTCTACTTGAGAAGAACGACCTAGAGGCTAGATGGTCATTTAATATACCAAGCCTCACACGTAAAGTTGATGGCATCAATGCAGGTCATCTTATTGAGATAGGTGCTAGACCTAATACAGGTAAGACATCTTTCCATGCAAGTTTGATTGCTAGTCCAAATGGATTTGCTCATCAAGGTGCAAAGTGTATTATACTCTGTAATGAAGAAAGTTATCACAGAGTTGGTGTACGTTATCTGACTGCATCTACAGGTATGAAGATTAGTGAGATTACAAAGAATAAAGAGACAGCATTACAAAAGTACAAGCCTGTGTTTGAGAACATTAGGATTAGAGATGCATCAAACAGAGACATGGCTTGGGTTGAAAGTGTCTGCAAAGCAGAAAAGCCTGATATACTTGTACTTGACATGGGAGATAAGTTTGCTACCACTGCAGGATTTGCAAGGCATGATGAGGCATTGAAAGCTAATGCCATACACGCAAGGCAGATAGCCAAGACATACAACTGTGCTGTACTATACATGTCGCAGTTGTCAGCAGAGGCAGAGGGTAAAGTGATTCTTAATCAAGCTATGATGGAAGGTAGTCGTACAGGTAAGGCTGCCGAGGCTGACTTGATGATATTGATAGCCAAGAATCCACAAGTAGAAGGGCAAGACGAAGAAGATGCACAGAGACACTTAAACGTAGTCAAGAATAAGTTGACAGGTTGGCATGGCACAGTCCATTGCGAATTAGATTATATAACAGCGAGGTATGAGGCATGAAGTTAACTCTTGATGTAGAAAATACAGTTACACATAGAGATGGTAAGTTGCATCTTGACCCCTTTGAGTCTAGTAATAAGCTAGTGATGGTTGGATGTCTAACTGATAGAGGCGAGGAGTATTTGTTTAGGGATGACTTTGATGGAGTACAAAAGTTACTAGATGATGCTACCATCCTTATAGGACACAATATTGTACACGACCTACTGTGGTTGTGGGAGTGTGGCTTTACATACAATGGTTCTGTTTTTGACACAATGCTTGGCGAGTATGTATTGCAGAGAGGTAACAAACAACCTTTATCACTTGAGGCATGTGCTATTAGATATGACTTAGATACTAAAAAGCAAGATACCATGAAGGAATACTTTGCTAACAAAGTTCCTATTGATGAGATACCACCACAAGAGTTAGCAGAATATCTGTCTGCAGATTTACGTGCTACCCAAGAGTTATCTGATGTCATATATAGAAAGCTAAATACTATAGAGTATGCAAGTTTGATGGATACAGTTGTCCTTACAAATAAGGTTGCAATCACTCTAGCTAGAATATATCAGAATGGATTTCATGTAGATAAGGATAAGTTGGATGAAGTTCGTAGTGAGTTTGAGAAAGAGAAGTCAGACATAGAGATACGTTTAAATAAACAAGTAAAGCAGTTGATGGGAGATACACCTATCAATCTTAATAGTCCTGAGCAGATGTCTTGGGTTATATACAGTAGAAAGCCACACGACAAGACTATGTGGGCAAATAGCTTTACACCCTACATGGATAAGGTTGACTATAAGCACACAATACAGCAAAACTCTGATGTTGTATATAAGACAAGAGCACAGCAGTGTCAAAGTTGTCAGGGCACAGGATATTACAGAAAGACTAGGAAAGATGGTACACCATTTACTAAACCTACCAAGTGTAGTGACTGTGATGCTGTTGGTTATTTATTTGTACCTATGCAAACTATTGCAGGATTAAAGTTTAATGCTCCTACTGCTAAATGGATAAGTGCCAATGGTTTTAGTGTAAACAAAACTAATTTAGCTTTGTTGCATGGTATAGCCAAGCAAAAGAATATGACAGACGCAATGAACTTTCTCACAGACTTGCAGAGACTATCAGCACTTGATACATACCTTTCATCTTTTGTTGAAGGTATCAACACACACATCAAGCCTGATGGTAAGCTACATGTTAGGTTGTTACAGCACCGAACTGCCACAGGTAGATTTAGTGGTGCTGACCCTAACATGCAGAATATGCCTAGAGGTGGTACATTCCCTGTGAAAAGAGTATTTGTATCACGTTGGAAGGGTGGTCAGATACTTGAGGCAGACTTTGCACAGTTAGAGTTTAGAGTATCAGCATACCTGTCACAAGATAAAACTGCCATGAAGGAGATAGAAGATGGATTTGATGTGCATAGTTATACTGCTCGTGTTATTAGTGATGCAGGTGAAAAAACATCTAGGCAAGAGGCGAAGGCACACACGTTTGCTCCCTTGTATGGAGCAACAGGATTTGGAAGGACACCTTCTCAGGCTACATATTACAAACACTTCACGCAAAAGTACAAAGGAATCGCACTATGGCACTCCAAATTGGCTAAAGAGGTTATGAATACAGGTAAAGTTAGAATACCATCAGGCAGAGAGTTTAGTTTTCCTGATGTAGTCAGACGCAGAGATGGTTCTGTCTCGCACTTCACGCAGATAAAGAACTATCCTGTACAATCATTTGCTACTGCTGATATTGTACCTCTCATACTTACACACATAGCTAAGGAGTTAGAAGTATTACAGTCTAAAGTTGTAAATAGTGTACACGATTCTATCGTAATTGATGTACACCCAAATGAGATAGATACTGTTATCTCTCTTATAAAAAATATAAATAATACCATGAAGGCTCTTATAGAGCAACAGTTTGCAATATCTTTGAATGTTCCATTATTACTAGAGGCAAAAATAGGTAATAATTGGCTTGACACCAAAGACGTTTTGTGATATAACAATAAAACTTTTAGAAAGGAGAATTACATATGAGTAATTTAGTTACAATAGATACAAACAATTATAGTGCTATGGCTAAGGCAATGGGTATTGCTAACGAGGGCAGTAGCAGTGATGGGAAGACAAACAATCTTCCTAGATTAAAGATTAATCACTCACCTATTATGGGTGAGGCAGAAGTCAAAGGTAAGAATGTTAATGTGGAAGTAGTAGAAGGGGGAACATACAAGTTAGATGTTCCTGACGAGAATATATTCTACTCTAAGTCAGCCAAGATAAGACCATTTGTACAAAGATTTATGTACAAAAGATTTGTTAAGAATATGTCTGCAAAGGCAGGAGACCCTATGGGTATTTATCATAAGACTATTATGGCTGATAATCTTAATATAGATTTGAAAGATAATCAGGGTGGTTTTAATTGTGGTAAACCTTCAGGTTGGATAAAAGACTTTCAGGCTTTACCTGTAGCCACACAAGACTTAATAAAGCAAATCAAACGTGTTCGTGTTATCTTTGGTACTATCGAGTTAGATAAACCAACAGATGAGAGAGGTAACTCTATAGATACAAGTTCCCATCCTTTTATATGGGAGATAGATAATAGAGATGCCTTCAAGACTTTAGGTATTCCTTTTGCTAAGTTGGCACAGATGAAGAAGTTACCTGTTCAGCATAACATATCTTTGAATACGGAAGAAAGAAAGCTACCTAATGGTAATTCTTTTTATCTACCTACAGCTAGTCTTGACTTGATTAATGCTGTCACTCTTGATGACAAAGACCAAGAGATGTTTTCTAATTTCATTGCTTGGATTGAAAACTACAATTCATATATAATCAATGAGTGGGATATGAAAGCAAAGGATGATATCAGTAAAGATGATATGCAAACTGTTGATGAGTTCATAGATATAGATGATGAGGTAGCTTAATGAACCATCCTGCTGAAATGATGATTCATCAATACTTACAAAATGCTAGTAAGGGTGAAACTGCTATGAGTCCTGAGACTATTGAGCAGGTAGCATCTGATATCAAGGATGCTCTGAATCGTCAGTTCAACTCTAAAAGAGATAGTACTTTTAGGTTTCGCATGTCAAATATTGGTAGACCCTCTTGTCAGCTATGGTATGAGAAGAATAAACCTGAGACAGCGATACCTAGACCTACTACATTTGTTATGAATATGATGATAGGAGATATAGTTGAGGCTGTGTTCAAAGCCATTCTTAGGTCAGCTAAAGTAGACTTTGAAGATAGTGATACTGTATCTCTTGACATTGATAAAAATAACACTATATCAGGTACGTATGATTTAGTTATGAATGATGCAGTTGACGATATTAAGTCAGCATCTGATTGGTCATACAAATATAAGTTTGATTCTTACGAGACTTTACATTCAGGCGATAGCTTTGGTTACGTAGGACAACTCGCAGGTTATGCAAAAGCCTCTAATAAAAAGGCAGGTGGTTGGTGGGTTGTCAACAAAGCTAATGGTCAATTTAAATATGTTCCTGCTTACATAGAGATGAACAAAGAGATTGATAAAATAAAAAAGAATATAAAGTCTGCAGAGTCAGATAAGTTAGTACGATGCTTTGAACCTGAGCCTGAAACTTTTAGAGGTAAACCTACAGGTAACATGGTTTTAAGTAAAAACTGTACATTTTGTTCATACAGACAAGACTGTTGGGAAACTCTCGAAGAGTTACCTTCACAGATGTCTCAAGCTAAAGAACCTAAAATGGTTCAGTATGTAAAATTAGAAAGGAGAAAAGCATGAGTAAGTCAATGGATGAATTAAAAGAAGAAATACAGGAAATGGAAAAGCAACTAGCAGAGGCTAAAAAACAGTATCGTGAAATACGTACTGAAGGTTTGCGTAGTGCTATAGAGGCTAGAAAAGTAGCAGAGGATGCTGTCAAGGAAGAACTAAAGAACTTAGGATACAGCACTTCCTACAGTCCGTTTACAGGTATAACGTGGCGAAACTTCTAAGTGTCTCCTCACAAAGTACATAGAGATGCTATAAAGCATGGGTATAGGAGTGGTTTAGAACTTAATATTTCTATGTCACTTGATACAATCAAATACAAATACGATTATGAAAGTATTAAGATTGAATGGGAAGATTTAACATACCGAACCTATACCCCTGATTTTATATTGAATAATGGTATAATAATAGAAACTAAAGGTAGATTTTTAGCATCAGATAGAAAGAAACATGTAGCTATAAAAAAACAGCACCCTGATTTGGATATACGATTTGTATTTACAAATAGTAAAAATAAGTTGCAAAAGGGTGCTAAATCTTCTTATGGTCAATGGTGTGATAAACACGGTTTTAGATACTACGATAGAATAATACCTGAAGATTGGTTGAAAGAAAAGGGTAAAAACAAACATCCTAAATTTATAAAATTTAAAGGTGCTAAAATCGTAAGAAGATATAAGACTAAACCTAAGAGGAGAGTAAAAAAATGAAAGAATTTAGAAGAAGTATGAGACCTGAAGATTTTCTAATTAGTGTTAGACCACAACTAGACCCTAGAAGGTTATGGACAGGTCAAGTGGATGTAACTATTATGTCATCTCATGAGAACCCATTGAATGATGATGACTTTTATTCTCTCATGTCTTTTTGCAGAACTATATGTTCTTCTATACCTGTCATGGAAGAAGATGATTATGTAAGAGATAAGTTAGAGGCAAAGGCTGATGAGTATGAGAATATAAACTCAAAAGAAAAAGCTAAAGTAGTAGATAAAGATGACAACGTTGTATATCTGTCATTTAATACAGACACCGAGGGTAACGCATGATGATTAGAGTAAAGATAATGATTACCCTAAATGTAGACCCTGAAGAGTATCCTATTCCTTCTGATGGAGATGTAACAGAAGATTTTGAAGATTATACACGAGAATTATACCATGATTTAGAGGGTGTAAAGATAAAACATATGAAAGTAACAATGGAGTAGAAAATGATAAATAATTACTTACCGACAGATTATCAAAACTTCATAGCACTCTCTCGCTATGCAAGGTGGAAAGATGATGAGCAAAGAAGAGAAACTTGGGGAGAAACTGTGGATAGATACTTTGATTACATGGATAATCATTTACAAAAAAACTATTCATACAATATAACTAAAGCCTTAAAAGAAAAACTCACAGATAAGATAACTAGTTTAGGTGTCATGCCTAGTATGAGAGCCTTAATGACAGCAGGTCCTGCTTTGGATAGGTGTCATGTTGGTGGATATAACTGTAGCTACATACCTGTAGATAGTCCACGTTCATTCGATGAATGTATGTACATACTTATGTGTGGCACAGGTGTAGGCTTTTCTGTTGAAAGAGAAAATGTAGATAAGCTACCCATAGTCAATGAACACTTTGAGGACAGCACTACTATCATCACTGTAGGTGACAGCCGACCCGGTTGGGCAAAAGCATTGAGAGAACTTATAGCTATGTTATACGTAGGACAAGTACCTACTTGGGATGTATCACAGGTAAGACCAGCAGGTGCTAGACTAAAAACATTTGGTGGTAGAGCATCAGGACCTGCACCATTAGTAGAATTATTTCATTTTTGTATACAGAAGTTCAAGGGTGCTAAAGGTAGGAGATTGTTTCCTATTGAGTGCCATGATATTATGTGCAAGATTGGTGAGGTTGTAGTCGTAGGTGGAGTACGTAGGTCTGCACTTATATCCCTATCCAACTTAGGCGATGACCAGATGAGACATGCCAAGTCAGGTCAATGGTGGGAGAATGAAGGACAGAGAGCATTAGCTAATAACTCTGTAGCCTTCAAGGGTAAGCCTGAGATGGGCACATTCATGCGAGAGTGGACATCTTTATATGAATCCAAGTCAGGTGAACGTGGTATCTTTAATAGACAAGCCTCTAAAGTTAAGGCACTTGAGAATGGTAGACGCAATGCTGACCACTATTTTGGTTGTAATCCATGTAGTGAGATTATACTTAGACCTTATCAATTCTGTAACCTTACTGAGGTAGTCTGTAGAGCTACAGATGACTTAGTATCACTAAAGGAAAAGGTTCGTATGGCTACTATACTTGGTACATTTCAGTCTACTCTTACTAACTTTAAATACTTACGTAAGGTATGGAAGGATAATACAGAAGAAGAAAGATTATTAGGAGTTTCCCTAACAGGTATTCTTGATTGCCCTATATGGACAGAAGAAATACTCTTAATATTAAGAGAGGTAGCAGTGGAAACTAATAAAAAGTTTGCTAAAGATTTGGGCATACCACAGTCAACTGCAATTACTTGTGTCAAACCTAGTGGAACAGTTAGTCAATTAGTTGATAGTGCTTCAGGTATACATGCTAGACACAGTGATTATTATGTTAGGACTGTACGTGGCGATAACAAAGACCCACTCACACAGTTTATGAAAGATAGTGGCATACCTAGTGAGCCTGATGTTATGAAGCCTGATAGCACAACTGTGTTCAGCTTTCCTATGAAGTCACCTTCAGGTGCTATAACTAGAACAGCTATGTCAGCTATTGAACAGCTAGAGTATTGGCTTATGTTCCAAAGACATTGGTGTGAACACAAGCCTTCTGTTACTGTATCTGTTAAGGAAGATGAGTGGATGAAGGTAGGAGCATGGGTATATGATAACTTTGATGAGGTATCAGGTATATCTTTCCTGCCATTTAGTGACCATACATATGCTCAAGCACCATATCAAGACATAACAGGTGAAGAGTATGAGCAAGCATACAAGAAGATGCCTGAGTCTATTGATTGGTCTAAGTTGGCAGATTATGAGAAGGAAGACACTACTAGTGGTGGAAGGGAATTAGCTTGCACAGCAGATGCGTGTGAGATGGTTGACATACAGGCTAGTTAATGTTAGAAAATACAATACAACTAATATGGTGGCAGTGGTGGTTACTCATTGCCATCACCATAAATACAACAATAAACTTAATTGTTTTCTTCAAGGGTAGGAAGCTACACATAAGGGAACTATTACATCTTAAACCCAAAGCGAAAGGAGTTGCACATGGAAAACCTAGCACCAAGTAAAGAGAACAGAAAGAAGTTTGACATTGACCTAGAATATGGTAAAGTAAGAGAACAACTTGTAGCAGATATGTTACAGGATAAAAAGATAGAAGTAAAAAGTGAAAGAGATAAGTGGCAAAAGACAGGTAACATAGCTATAGAGTATCAGTCATATGGAAAGCCTAGTGGTATCAATGCAACAGAAGCAGACTATTGGTTTCATAATTTATGCATAGGTAAAGACGTATTCTGCACACTAGTATTTAGTGTAGATAATCTCAAGAAGCTAATTGATGGATTAGATTACAAGAGAAGTGTATCAGGTGGAGACCATAACGCATCAAGAATGTACTTACTAAAACTTGATAAGTTATTTTCATCTGACGTTTTAAAAACATTTAAAGGAGAGAGTTAATGAGAGAGATGCTATTAAATGCGGCAAAGTCTTATTATGTTGGACTTATAAATAAACATATATCAAACGTAGAGATACTATTAACTAGGTCAGTGGGGATAGGAGAACATCAAGATATCCAACAAGCTATTGATGCCGAGTTAGATGCAGTAGCTACAGCAGATGATAAACTTAATATAATATTAAAGTATTTTGAAAGGAGAGAATCCAATGAAGCAGAAGAAAAAAAGGAATCCAAATCTAAGTAAGTATGATGCACCTCTAAGAATACAATTCGATAGAGGATTTAATGCGTTTAAAGGAAAGCAGTACGTAAGAAATATTAATGGAGCAAGAATTATAGCAACAGAAAGTCCATACAATATAAATACTATGCAGTATAGAGAATGGCAAAGGGGTTATAATTCAGCATATGCACAGCAACTAAAGAAGGTGAGGGATGTTGAGAATAGAAGAAGAAGCAAAGAAGTTCATGCAGGATAATCTAGTCATAGCAGAGGTAATGACTGCTGACTTTTATGAAGCACGAGCAAATAACACAGCTATCTTTCCAAAAGAAAAAGCCTTAGAGTATTTAGCTCTAGGCTTGACAAGTGAAGCAGGTGAGGTAGCAGGTAAAGTTAAGAAGATAATACGTGATGGCAAAGGAAACAAAGAAGCCATAGCCTATGAGATAGGCGATGTTCTTTGGTACTGTGCTGTATTAGCTAGTGAGTTGGGTGTCAGTTTAAATACTATTATGAAAAAAAACTTAGAGAAGTTACATGATAGGAAAGTACGTGGTACACTCGCAGGTTCAGGAGACAATAGATAGTATTAACGATAGGCAGTACTTAAACTATTGCCTATCAATTTACCTAAACGATAGTGATTTCTTTCAGGTTCATCCTTCTGCATTTCAGCGACAGACTTACCATACTTTGATTTGTAATACTCATCAGCTAATTTTCTAGCTACACTAGATGTTCTTGTCCACTGTGCTCTGTCAAAAGCAGTGAAAGATTTACCAAGTACGTTATCACTTCTTGCTTCTTGCTCACCTAACATCTTAGCTATCTTTCTATATCTACTTAGTTTATTCTTGATAGCAGCTTCCTGTTTAACCCTAGATAATTTTTTATAACTAGCTGAGTTTATTTCTTTAGCTAGGTTTTGTTCTACATACTTACCCATATACTTTTTAATATACGCATCAGCTACCTTATCACCTGATGTAGGTACAATTTGATAATCCTCGTATCCATGTTTAACTAATTCTTTCTGTACATCACTTCTTTTAGCTGTAAGCTTTTGACCTGTTAACTGTGTTCTTAGAGGGTCTTGTTGTATTACATCACCCTCTTGCGTAGGACTTTGTAATGCAGGTAAAGTTGAATCAAGGAAAGGTATATTCCTTTGGAAGGCATTAGTCGCTGAACTTAATCCACGTTCTAATGCACCACTACCTTCTACTTGTCTAGAGTCTTTTACAGTAGCACCCTCTTTATTAAAGGCGGCATTTATATCCTTAACTACTCTTGCTGGTGTAGCAAACGCACCAAAGATTTCACCTACATATCCACCAAAGAACTCTGCTAGTTTCTCTTGCTGTATATTATTACCATCATCTTCACGTAGAAATTCAAAGGCTGAATCAATCATATATGAACTAGCACCTGCTCTAAACTGAGAACCTGTTAGTCCTTCTATTAACTGTTTAGTATCTATTTCTCTGCCTTCGCCTAATCTTACTATGACATCAGCCACTGCTAGATAAGGTGTGATAGGAAAGAATGGTCTTAAGTCTACAGTTCTACCATCATCTTTCTGTCCTTCATACCACTTAACATCAGGGTTATCTATTCTATACTTTATAGCAGCCATAAGAGCCGCACTACCTACAGTAGCTTTTGAGAATTGTTCTCTAGCTAATCTCATTTGTGCTTCAGCACCTTCTACAGGCTTACCTGTGATAGCTTTCTTTATATACTTGGTTGCACCACCAACAGTGTTAAAAGCCGCGGCAGGTATACTTAATGGACTATAACTAAACTGAAACTGCATAGCATTAGCCATGAACCTAGCAAAAGGAAATGCTGCAGTACCTACAGGTCCGGGAATAGGTCCTAGTGATTCATTAAACTTTATGAAGTAATGAGCAATACTATCGCCTATCTTACCCTTAGATGCTTTAGGCATACGAGAAAATGTAAAAGATAATGCATCTTCGGTTGCTTGTTTTAATACACTAGCAGGTACTGATTTACCTGTGGCTAATGCTTCTGCTACACCTGCACTATCTTCACCACCTAAACCTTTTAGTCCTGTTCTTCTTATCTGTTTGTCTACAGAAGCAGAGAATACAGCACGTCTAAAGAATCTATCCTGTGCCATGTTTAAAGTGTTTGCCCACTTGGAGAATCTCCAAAGGTCATCACTATTATCTGCACCCACCTCTTGTAAAGACCTATCTATCTGTCTCCACAATCTAGGGTTATGCTTTAATAGAGCTTCTGATATTTCTTTTGTCTGTCCTGAATCTGATATAAACGCAAGTGTGCCAAAGGCATCTTTACTCATATCACGTAAGCCATTCTTTATACCTTGAACACTAGCTTCACCTCTTAACAGAGCAGAGGTAGCCTTACCAAAATGATACAGAGTAGTTTCTATTGCGTTTGCACCCATCTCCATAGTCATTCTCATACCACCTGTAGCCACGTTACGGATAGTAGTAGATAATTGTGTAACCATTAAAGCTCTACGGTTTCGGTCTAGCTTTTGCATTACATCATAAGCTTTACCCATAAATCCAAGAGTCTCACTCTCTATGCCATATAGTTTTTCCCATCTCTTTTGAAACTCTGGGTCTAATTCTTTTAAACGTTTAAATACTTTACCTGCCCTACCAAAGCCACCAAGAATACTACCTGCTTCATTCTGTCCTGCATTAAGAGCTTGAGTAAACTGTTCCATAGATAAACCTGACCTACTGATAGCACTGTCTAGTACATCATCATCAATAATATCACCCTGTTCTACAAGAAGCCTACCTACAAATTTAGTAACTTGTTTTTCTGCAAGTATCTCTTTGGGTAAGTCTTTAAATTTACCTGAACGTTCTATCTCTTCTAATAATTGTACACCTATCTGACCTACTCTATTCTGTACATCTTTCTTTATCTTGGTGTCTGTTAATTTACCTATGTCATAATCAGGATTAAGTTTATCATATACTTTGTATCCTTCATTAACATCAAACTTAAAGTTCTGTTTATTTACTCTTTTTATCGCTTCTTCAGATAGCTCTAATCCTACTTCTTCTGTACCTTCTTCTGCTAGTTTTTCAGCTAATTCTTCTTTAGCTATCTCTTTAGTTGCTGTCTTCTTAGCTATCTGTCTACCTATACCTACACCACCTGCTATACCAAGTAGACCTGTAAGACCACCTACAAGAGCAGTCCTAGTTAAGTCACGTTCAACTTCACCATCTTCACCTTTGGCTACTATACCTGCTTCCTGTTCTATTTCTTGTAATCTCATATCAGCAGACACACCTACACCTGTCTCAACAGCACCGACTGCAGCACCTGATTTGAGTGTACCTTTAGTAAATATTTTCTTGGATTGTTTTAAGGCTTCTTCTTTTGCACCTGCAAGCACAAGTTTCTTGATACCCTGTTGAGCACCAAGAGATGCAAGTTTACCTGCACCAAAGCCTATATATGTGAGGGGGTCACTTAGGACAGACAAACCAAAGTCTCTAACAGCAGTTAAGACATCACCACCACCTTCTTCATAGAAAGAGGGAAGTCGTTCCATCTCTTGATATACTCTACCAAACTTAGCTTTGTCTTCTTCGGATGCACCACGCATCCATGCAACTTGAGCACCTAAGTCTAACGAATTAGTTTCAAGTTGTCTTGTGTGTGTGAGGAATCTTTGTACATACTCTTCATTACTCTCACCTTCTTGTTGTACACCATCATCACCATAACGAGCTTTACCATATGCATTGACATCAGCAATAAACTTACTGTCATTAGCAAACTCTTCTAGTGTCTTAGTGCCTTCTTTAGGTGCTTCTACTTGTTCATAAGCAGTACGAGTATCTTCAGGTGCTTTTGATTGCACTTCTGACTTACCATAATATGTATCTAATACATCTTCTTCTTCTTCGACTGATTCTTTTTCTTGTGTATCAGAAGAACTATAGAATAAGTCTAGTATATCTTCTTCTTTGTTCTCTTCAACAGCACTAGTATCTTTATCAGTATCAGATGTATTATAATATAAGTCTAATAAGTCTGGTTCAGCCATGTATTTCTATCCTATTTTTTAGGTGAACCATCTTCATTATGTGTTCTAGCATATTTTTTATCCCACTCTTCCATAGCTTTTTCTTCTTCATCACTATCAAACATAAAGCCACCTGTAGGTTTTTTGGGTACAGGTTTAGTGGGGTCTACATATACTTGTTTCTTAGGTAAACTTTTAATAGCTGAATCCATTAAGTTACTAGCTTCGTTAAAATCTATACCATAAATTTTCATTATGCCTTGAACAATTTTATCAGGGTTATCTCTTGCACTAGCCTTACCTAAACTATTCTTGACAAACTCTTCAGCAGTAGGGAACTTTTCTTTTATCTTTGCATTAATGTCTTCAGGTTTGGTAGTATCACCTGACTTAGCACCTTTTTTATTCTTCTGATATTCTTTAAACTCATCATTTAAAAGTCCTTCGACTATAAACCTTGCATTATTATTTATAGGCATACCTTCAGGGGTTAATAGAGTTTTTAAATATTCTTTCTTTGCATCTTGAACTGCTTTATTTCTTACAGCTACTGCTTCATCACCTGCTACAAGTTCTCCTGTACTTGGATTAACTGCTGTTCCATTAGTACTATTATAACCAACTGAGTCTTCAGCAGAAGATATATTTTTTGTATATAAAGAAGACATAATAGATATACTAGCACTATTATCTGTAGTATCTTTAGCTTTAGCTTTAGTATTTATTTCTTTTGTAATAGTAGCTAGATTACTTTCAAGAAACTTCTTCTCTGTCTCGTATGTAGGACTAGTCTTATCTAACTTACGTAACTTAAAGGCAGTTTGGTCGTACTGAGTATCTAGGCTCTTAACCTCTGTAGGTAATTGACTAAAGTCAATCTTGAGATTACCCTTAAGTGCCTGTACTATTTTACCACTATCTTCATTCTTAAACTCACCTACATCTTTGTACTCTTGTACCATAGTATTAAATATCTTATCTTTATTAACTGCCATACTAAACAAACCTTTACTCTGTTTAGAAGCAGCAGAAGATAATCCACTTAGGTCAGCAGGTTTAACTAGTTCAGTTCTCC
>VMHT01087204.1_pt1 | contig 14180 bp, 16 predicted proteins | sample 4693611 | NCBI WGS metagenome assembly VMHT01 (sample SAMN12280063, study PRJNA550983) | marine metagenome | isolation source: seawater sampled from same location over 5 years 0.02-0.2 micron viral filtrate | place: USA: collected off the coast of southern California halfway between the port... ... | reverse complement strand
TAAAAAATAGTAAAAATCCATGAAAAAATTTTATTAGGTAAAAAATAATATATTTTAATAAGTTTTTATTATGTTGATTTCATTTAATCAATTTTAATATAAAATTTATACATTTCTTTAACATCTTTTATTTTAGTAATTTTTAATAAATAATCATATTCATTAGTATTATATTTTTCTTTATTAATATTTACAAATTTTTTAATTACTTCATAAAATTCACTAAATTTAATTTCATTTACATAATAATAATTATCAAAAATATTTTTACTTAATGTGTGTAAGCATCCATCATAACCTCTTTCAGTATTACCATATCTATTATAGTTAATAAGTCCAATCATATTAAAATTTTTGATAATACTTGCTAATATTAATTTTTTTTTTAAAATAGTTGAACCTCTATAAGTATCATATTTATTTTCCATTAACTCTTTTATAGAAGCAAGTTGAATATTCCAACAATCACATTTATTAAAATTATCTGCACCCCATTTATAAGTGCGTTTTAACCAATCTTTTCGTTGGAAATTTTCATCTTTATGTCTAAATAAAAAATCACTTATTTCTTTTTCACTATATTTTAATTTTCTTAACTTTTTATATAATAAATCCATAAAGATTGATAATTTATTTAAATAAGGATAAATATCATAAATTAATTTCGTATCATAATTATATTCTTTATCTGCATATTTTAATATAATTACTTCTACATCTAATGGTAAAATACCATTAAATAATAAATCACCATCATAAATATTAATCATATTGCATAATCTTTTTTTTACATCTTCTTTATAGTAAAAACTATAAAGTTTCTTATTGTTTTGGAGGGTTTGAATTGACATACTGAAAAATTTATTGATGAATAATTTTTCAACTTATACATATGTATATTAATTTTTTTTTATATTATTTTAAAAAATTATAATTTTAATTTTTTAACTTAAAGAAGAAAAATTCTGCATAAAAAAATAAGGAGATAAACTCCTATATATATATTATTATGATTCTCTATGATTAATCCTTTAAACTTCTTACCTTTTTCCCTAATTCAATACTATCTTCAATTTTTAATAAATCCTTTTCAATATTCATTAAATTTAATTTAAAAATAACTTTTTTAAGTGCTGTTTCTTGTGTTTTTTTATCTTTATCAATTAATTCTTTATCATCTCTTAAACTATATTTTAATAAATATTTAATTTCATATAATTCATCGTAAGTTAAATCCATCTTGAAATATTTATATATTATTAATCTTTCACTTTATAAATATATATATTGCATTTTTTTTAAGTTATTTATAACATTTCTTTTAATTTATTTTCTCTCCAAATTTGAAATTTTTTAATTTCATCTTTAAAAATTTTTTCATATGATTTTCCAATAGAATTTAAAACTTTTTCTTCTTTTAATTTATTTACTTCTTCTTGTTCTTTTTTAATTTCTTCTTCTAATTGTATTATTCTTTTTAATTTATTTACTTCTTCTTGTTCTTTTTTAATTTCTTCTTCTAATTGTTTTATTCTTTTTTGTTTATCTGCTTGATTCATCTTGAAAAATTTATAATTTAATAATCTTTCAATTTATACATATATATAGTGGATTGTTTTTAAGTTATTTTAAAAAAAAATAATTTTATTTTTTAATTTAAAGAAAAAAAATTCTGCATAAAAAAAAATCAACTATAATAAACTCTTTTTAAAAATGTTTCTTTTTACTTAATAATTTGAATGCATGATTTTTTATAAGTATTTTATTAATATGAAATTAATTCTTTTTGAATTGTTATAATTTTTTTATAAATTGGTTTTCTAATAATATTTATTTTAAAATGTCTATCTTTATATTTAATTGGAATTTTATCTAAATTTTTTAAACAACTTGAAATCGTGCCTTGTGATATGCCTATTTTATGCCTCATATCATCTATTGTTCTGCATAAATATTTTTCATCATCAATTTCCACTTCATAATTATAAAATAACTGCTTATCTCCTTGATTACGAACCATATTGAAAGATTTATTTTTTATTAATTATATATATATATTATATATTTTTTTTTTATATTATTATATTTAAATTTTAATTTTTTTTATATCTAGTGAAAATATTCTAGTATTAATTTTTTCAATTCTTTCTATTAATTTTTCTTTTAATAATTCTTTTGTTTCTTTATTTATTGATTTATTATCTTTTAATCTTTCTAATAATAATAAACTTCTTAACCTATCTTCTCTATCATATTCTTCTAAATCTTCTCTTTTAATATATTGTATATTCTCCATTGTATATTTATATAATTATTATATATTAATATTATAATTATTATTTAAATTAATTAGGAATACATACATACTTAATCCTTTTATTCCTATTATGATATAAAAAAATAGATACTAGAATCATATTTATAAATACATAAAAATATGCAAAATAATCAATCTTCATATTTTTTAGTTCTTTTTAAATAATCAATTATATTATTTTTTTTAAAATAATAACTAGACATATTATTTATTTTTTTATGTATATTCAAATCAATTTGTTTTAATTTAAATTTTATAGATTTTCCACTTTCAAAACTATCTAACGAGTTATTACTGCAATATAATTTATATTTATTTATTAAGTCTTTTGGTTTTATCTTTATATAATCTTGATTATCTTCATCTAAAAAATAATTATGCATACTTTCATTTTCAGTAAATTCTTGTAAAAATGAATAAAAGGGATTTTTAGAATTATCAATTAAATTTAAATGTAAAGTTGTTTTATTATTTTTTTGAAATAAATTAAAATTATAATTTCTATCTAGTAAGTTTTTTAATTTTATATAAATTGTTTTTATAAATTTAGAATTATTTATATTTTCATATAACATATTAAAATATGCAGTATCATTTGCTATTTTATCACTTGTTTTTATAAAATAGAATCTTCTATCAGTAGATGATAAACTAAATAATTTTTCATTATTTGTAGTAATTAAAAAAGTCATATAATTACTTAATGTAATTTTAGGTTTTCCTTTACTTTCTATATTTATAGTTGAATCTGTAATTAATGATTTAAATTCTTCAAAACTTCCTTTAAATGAATTAAAATCGGGTTCATTTATATTAACATATATTTTATTAGATAAAACATCATTAAACCTATCAAATATAGTTTTTTCGGGTCTTGCAGTTATATAGCAATACTTATCTCCTATTATTTTTTTAATTATTTCATTTAATGTAGTTTTACCAGTTCCTTCTAATCCTTGCAGAATAATACATTTTTCACTTCTTTTTAATGGATTATGAATAAGATTAGCAATCCATTGAATAATAAAGTGCAATGTGTTTTTATCTTCATCTACTAAATAAAATAAATGATTTTCAAATATTTTCCAATATTTATCTATTTCATTATTATCTAGTTCAATTTTTTCTTTTTCTATTTCATATCCATTAAATAAATTAAATGTTTTAGTATTTTTTTTTTCTTCTATTTTATCACTAGATGGTATAAAATCTAAAAAATCATAATAATTTTTTTTATTATATTGGTCGTATTGATTTATAAAATGAATATTAAAAGGTTCTAATTCTTGGTATATATGTTGAATATCATTAAAAGTGGTGTGTTCCCAATCTCCCGTTTTTCTATGTTTTTTTATCCATACAGAAGGTTCTAATATTTTCCTAACATTTTTCTCAAATAATTCAGTTAATTTTAAAAACTTGTTATAATCTTCTATTGATTTACTTTTTAATAAACAATATATAAATTTATTTGGATTATCATTTTTTACACAATCTAAAATATAATAATAGTTTAATCCTTCATATTTTTCAGTATTCCAACTTTTCCAATAATATTCTAACTCTTTTTCATTATAATTATTATCTTTACTAGATAAATATTTAAATAAAATTAAACCATTTTCTTTAAAACTATTTTTTAATGCATATCCTAATTTATACCAATTATTATAATTCTTAATTCTTTCTAGTGAAATATAATCTAGAAATATTTTAATTGATTCATAATCTTTTATTATTTCTTTATTTTCAATATAATTAAAATAAACTTGTTTTTCTTGTTGTGTTCTTATATCATTTGCCTTTAATTTTTTTTTAATATTACAATCTTTAATATAGTTAAATATCCATTCTTCTATATTACTATTTTCTTCTAATTCTAATATATGTTTTTCTCCTATAAATTCTCTTTTTAATATATTATTATTAGATACTTTGCATTTTGTCATAGTTGGTGGAATAATTGAATTAAAACAGTTTAATATTTCTAATTCAAATCCTTTTTTTTTAAATGTTCTTTTTCCTATTTCATCTAATTCTTTTATTATTCTTTTTGATTTATTTATTTTTACTATGCAATTATGATTATTTACAGTAGATGATTTATAAATACCATCTTTATTAATATTTAATTCAGAAAATTCTTTAAATAATTTTTCAGTTTTTATATCTTTTTCTCTTTTATTATCTACTTTTAACCATAAATCAAAATCTAGAACTATAATATAATCTCCATTTTTTTGTATTCCAGTTCGTAAAGTGAAAGATTCACTGTTTTTATTAAGATATTTTAAACTATTTTCATAAGAGATTTTACTCCATCCTTCTTCATTTACTCCACATATAGGGTTTTTTGTATTAGGTTTAAGATTAAGTAATAAATACTTTTTTGAAATGCAGTCTTTAATAAAATCCATTTTGAAAAATTAATAAATTATAATTATATAAATATATTAAATATTTTTTTTTTAAATTAATTAAATAATAATTAATTAATTAATTTTGCAATCTTCCAAAAAATTCCAAAAAATTCCAATTTTCTAAAAAAAAATGGAATCTCAACTAGTCTCAGAGAATCTGTTTTTTTAAAATTAGAAAAATAAAAAAACACATCTTACTAAAAAAGTTCAAATTCCAATTTTTTTTTGGAAAATTGGAAGAATAGGTATAAATACTAATAAAATACAATCAAAATTATTGGAAAAATTGGAATTTTTTTTGGAATTCTTCCAATTTTTTTTGGAAGAATTGGATATTCTAATATAATATAATATTTTTTTTAAAAAATAATATCTAGATTAATATTTCATTTCTAATAAATATAATGATTCTAATATATAATATAATAATTTATTCAAAAATTATTTTTTATATTTTATAAAAATATTTATAAAAAAGCATGAATTCAAAATATAAGGAAAAAAGTAATAAATTTATTAGAGAGTATCGAACCCAGCGTCGAGACCAACTTGAATATTTGGAACTTTTGGTGTTCCACCCTTTTCATCACCTTCTACACCCGCCACTATACCCGTTATCGCCGCTAGGATACCAGTTGCTAGGATTCCAACTACGGGAACATCATCAAACATAGTTGATGCTTCTGTCGTTTCAGTTAATCCACTTACTAATCCTTCACCTTCACCAGCACCCGCTCCCGCTTCTGTTGCTCCACTTGCACCACTAGATGCACCCCCTTCTCCGCTTGTTGTTGCAGAACTTGTTAATTTTGATGCTCCGCTACTAGTGAATTGACTTGCTTCACTTGCAGATAATGGTTGAGAAGATGCACCTAGACCCGAAACATCTCCACCAGCAGAAGCAGAACCTCCCGCACCTTCGGGTAAATCTTCAACTGTTGCAGTTGCGGTTGCGGGTGTAGGTGCTTCGGGTGGTTCTATTCCACTATAAGATATATTTCCACTTATAGGAACTTTACTAAAACTCGTGAAGGAAGTATTTGCTATACTTCCAATATTTTCTAATCCTTCTCCCGCTTCCGTTCCTACATCATCTAATTCTACATCTCCACCAATTGCTCTGACAGATGCATCAACATTCTGCGTTATACCACCTCCTATATCAGTTAATTCAGTTCCTTCTGTTCCCGCTTCTGCTAGATTTGAAACGGGCATTCTTGATGCGAGTGTATCTTGAACTGATTGAACTCCCGATTGAACTCCTCTATAAACTGTGTCTGCTACATCTTTTAAAGGTTCTTCTACTGCATCCGCTACTTTACTAGCACCTTCTTTTACTGCTTTTTTAATAACACCAGTCGCACCATTTTCTAAATATTCTCCTAAATAAGAACCTTCATCAGCATTTACTAATTTTAAGTTTTTTGCTATTTGAACTCCCGATTGACCTATCATATCAATATTTTTTGTAATTATAGGGATATTGACATCATCTAATGCACGAGATATCATTTGGTGGTGCTGTTGAAATTGTGCTTTTGCATCTGCTACCATATTCTGACTTCTCGCATCTATACCGCTAGTCATATCATCAAAAGTGTTTATTGCACTCATTATAATTTATTATATATATTATGTATATAAAAATATTAAAATCTAAAAATTAAAAAAAATAAAATCTAGTTATATTTTATTCTAAATATTTTTTCATATCAATAAATTCAAAATTACACATATATAATTTATTAATATCATTAAATCCTTTACTCATATTTACTGTAAATGTAGAATGTTTTTCATCTACACAATCATCAAATAATTTAAAAAACTTTTCATTTGATTTATCATTTTTAATATAATTAAATTCTTCTGCTATTAAATTTTTTTCTTTATTTGTTGTTTTAAAAAATATACCAAAAGTTAAATTATTTCTAACTGCGGTAGATGCTTGTGATGCTAGTTTTTGGTAAATTGAAACAGTTGATATATTGTAATGACGTCCATTCTGATATAAACGATTTATTACTGAATTATTAGATTTACCATTTATTTTATTGGAAAACCCAAAATCATCAATAATTATTAAATAATGTTTTCTTTTTTTTTCTTCTATATTAAATTCGTGTTCTTTTTCTAATTTATTATATAATTTATTTACTTCATCTTCATCAAATTCATATTTTACATTTTGTCTAGGTATATTTTTTTTATCTATTAAGAATTCATATTTTTCATCTTTACTACCTAAGTATAGGTAAATATCATCTGCTTTAAAAGCATTTTTAAACCAGCATAAAATAAGGTTGCATATGATTAAACTTTTTCCTTGTCCCGATTTTCCCAAAACCAATCCTCTAAATGGAACATTAAATAATGGATGTTCTATTTTATACTTATCTAAACTGTCATTTATTGTATGCACTTTAAACATAATATATATATAATATAAATATTAAAATAAACTCTCAAAATTAAATTTATTAAATCTACTAGATACAACGGGTAAAGATTTCTCTATTTCTTGCATTTGTTTTTTTAATAATAATTCTTTAATTTTTTTTTCTTGTTCTTCTTCTTCTTTTTTAATACTTTTTTCTTTTGGTTCATCTTTTAATAATTCATTTAATGATTTTACTTCAACAACTTTTTTAGATTCTTCTTTTTTTGGTTCTTCGAATTTTACTTCTTTTTTTACTTCTTCTTTAACTTCTTTTTTTGGTTCTTCTTTAATTTCTTTTACTTCTATTTTAATTTCTTTCTGATTTTCTAATTTTGCCTTATCTGCTATTTCTTCTAATACTTCTAACTCTTTTTTATTTTTTTCTTCTTTTTCTTTTAATTCTTCTTCTTCTTCTTCTAATTCTTTTAATTTTAATTCTTTTTCTAATCTTTTTAATTCTTTCTTTCTATCTTTTTCTAATAATCTATTTTTTAATTCACTTATTTTTTTTTCTAATTCATTACTTTTATTATATTCTTCTAGTTCAATATTTTTTTTTGGTTTTATTACTTTTTTATTATCATTCTTTGTAAATCCTTTACTTTCTCTTTCTTCTTTTAATTTTTTCTTAATTGCCCTTGCTTTTGCTAGTCTTTCCCGCAGAACTTGTTTTTGCTCCTCAGTATATACTCTTTTACCCATTATATAAATATATTATTATAATTATATAAAATATAAAAATTTTATAAAAAAAAACTAATAAATAATTATTAAAAAATACTTATAAAAAATCATGCATTCAAAACATTAGGAAAAAAACAATATAATTTAATGGATAAAATAATCCTTGCTTATTCATTTTCATCTTTAAAAACAATTGACATACTAGATAAACCTTCTAATACAATAGGTTCATAGTTATCATCTAAAATAGAAACTGAGATTCTTGATAAATTCATTTCTTGGGAATTATCAATATCTAAAAATAATCTTTCATTAGAAAAAAATAATGTTTGATTATCAGAATCATCATCGGGTATTAATGCTAAAATACTTCTTCTTTCTCCATTATCTGATAAAGTATTACCATCATATGATTTTAATTGAATATTATTTAATTGCACGATTAAATTATCACTTGCACCCAGCATTTCGAAATGTTTATCTGCTACATATCGTGCTACAAAAACGTTATTTTCTGTATATCTTCCAGTTGGATATCCTAAAACTCTCATTAAATCATCAGTTAAATAAAAATAGTTATTTGTTCTTGTAAAATCTTGTCTAGGTGGTAAAGTCGCAGTTAAAGTAGGATGATTATTTATATAATTTCGTTGTAATGCAGTTATTGATAAATCATCCCCATCATATTGATAATATCTTCTATGAACGTTTCTATTTTTACCTAGAAAATTTTCATCAGCGGGAGGAATATAAGGGAATTGGTCGTCTAAATCATCGTCATTATCTATAAAACTTCTTGAATAATTCCAATATGCAGTTTGTGCGTGGTCTTTTCCTCCTACCATTGTAATTTTTCCTATATATTGTTTAGAATAATCCATATTTACACCAGTATCGTGTGTATATGTTGGTTGTCCGTTTTTAAATATATTTACTTCTATATCTTGGGTATTTGCTACAATTTCAACACAATCACTATTTTCTCCTAAATCTGCCGTTTGAATTGCTGTTGTTGCACCATTATTTATATCCGTGAATACATTTCCATCAGTTGATTCTTGATAATTTGAACCTACTTGCCTCACTCTTATACCATAAACCCAATTTTCCGTGTTTGATTCATCAACAGTATGAATAGAAAAAATAAAACCTTGATTATTTACATTACCCGCTCCACTATCTGTTAATAACATTCTACCACATCTAAAATTTAAACCACCTTTTGATAAAAATTGAGTTGATTGAATAAAAGGTCTAGAAGGATTATTTACATCTGCATCATTTGTTTTTTTCCTAATAATTTTATATGCATTTGTTGCGATATCAACTTTTTCTATTTCACTAGTTCCCGAAGTTCCCGAATACCAAAAGTCATCGGGTTCTTCAAAATCATTTAAATTATTTAAATCATCCATAAAATCAGTAAATGGTGATATATTATAACCAATTAATAATTTAAAATCTCTATTTGGTGCATTTTGTAAAACAAACCATTCTAAACCTATTGCTTTTGGATAAAAAACCCCTCCAACTTCATAAATTAAATTGCCATTTAATTTATTTTGTAAATCTTGTAAAAATAAATCTGCATTTGCTACGGTGTATTCTCTTGCTACTAAATCTCTACTTCTTCCCATTTGTAATCCTCCATCTTCTAATTTATATCTTACTTCATCATTTACTGCTTGTCTTATAGAAAATTTCCTTGCTTTCATATCTAGACATAATGTATCTAATGCTATTTTAGAATATGGTTTTAAATTAATATAACTATTAAAATCATTATCAAATATTGCTCTGCCAGCATTATCCGTAGAAACTAATCTCACTAACTTCATTATTTAGTATATATATTATAAATATAAAATAATAATAAAAAATTATTCTAGTTAAAAAAATTATTATATAAAAAAATTATTATAAAAATACTTATAAAAAATCATGCATTCAAAACATTAGGTAAAAAATAATAAAATTTAATGGATTATATAATCCTTGCTACCATAAAATCTTTTTTGCATAAAATGAGTTAGTTTTTTTACCATCTTTTTCCTCTGCTTCTCTTGCGTGTCTTTTTAAATATAGTTTTCTTCTTTCATCTGCTTTCTTTTTTCCATCTCTTTCAATATATGAAGCATAATCCATATATCCAATTGCACCAATTGAACCAACTTTTTCACCTTTACTATTAAATACATCTAATTTCTTTTTTTTATTACTAGATGGTTTTATAGTTAAATTTAATACTTTTGCTTTTCTAATTTGTAATGGTTTAATTTTATAACTCATATTTATATTATATAGATGATATTTTTATTATATTATTTTGTAAATTATTATTTATTTTATTCTTATTATTATTATTTTTATTATCAAATTCGTTTTGTTGTTCTTTTACTAAACAACATATATAACATTTAATTATGCATTTAAATTTTTTTAATATTTTTTTTAACATTTAATATTTATTTAGATTTACTTTTTTTTTTATCTAGTTTCATATTTTGAATATCGGGTAAAACTTCTTTCATTAATGATAAAAATATAGTGTTATCAGTGTCTAAATTATCAACAACTTGACCTTGTGGAGTTAAAATCCTACACGAAATATCATTAATTTGTAATGGTTCAGAAGCGGGAGGATGTTGATACAATATTCCATCATCACTATTTGCTATTAAATAATTTTCACTTCTATAATAATTAGTTAAAATACCAAAAATACTCTTTAATTGTTTATGTTCTCCTTCAAATAGTGTTTTAACTCCTAATCTTACCTCTAAAAGGAAATAACCACCATACTGCTTAACCATTTGGGTGTAAAATGGATTTTGTGCGTAAATTTCTATTACACCATCTTGTATCGTTTCCATATCTGCAACATTTGGTTCTTTATTAAATGCTTCATTATTACCAAAACCAGTTTTTTTTATAGCAGTATCACAATTAATTACTGCACCAGTAGAATTTATACCATCAATATGAGTGGTTATTTGGTCTGTTGGTATTCCATTAAAAACTCCTCTTGAAATTGAAACACATTGAGAACCATCAAAACCTAAAACATCATTCCAAAAAGAGGATGGACTCATACTAGTCAGTGCTATACCTCCTCCTTTATTTACTATATTCATACTAAATCCAGTAGTTCCTTGTCGTTTATGCACTACACCAATAGAACCATTATTATTATTACCACCTAAATTAGTATAATAAGGCATATGAATACTAGATATTTTAAATTTTTCATCATCATATGCTAGTAAAAAAGAACCCGAACCAATATAAAAATTTCCATTTACTCCCGCTAGAAATCTTGCATTATTAGTTAAATCTTGCGTTATATATTGATTAGTTGCACCGTTAAAATTTCCGTGTAATAATAATAATGGACTATCACTAAATCTAGCGTTATTTATTGCTTGAAATCCGCTATAAACTTTATCAACACTTTCATTAACAAAAGTTGATAATTCATTGCACGTATAAATACCCGCGGGAATAGTAAAATTTATTAAACTTTCTTTTAATGTATTTTGAGAATTAGTATTATCTGCTACAAATGTAGGATTAAATTCATCACTTGTATTATGTTTATTATAATATGCTTGGTCGTCTTTTCTTTGTAAAGTATTATTTAACATTAAAATATTAACATTTACCGTTGCTCTTCTTGTATCGTGGCATCTTTGTCTAGGAATTTGTAAAGTAAAAGTTTTCTGATTTCCAGCGGGGTCTTGATATCCAAAATTTACACTGAAACCTCCCCAATGTCCCGTTAATATTAAAGGATTAACTCTAAATTCAATAACAGTTAATAATCTTAATGCATTATTTGGTATCCCCGTATGAATATCATATAAAAAATAATTTTTACAATCGGGTTGTAAAACATTAGCATTAGAACCCGCGATAGTTCTATCCCATACTGTTGCATTATTTGCACTTGCGGGGTCTTTTGGATTTTCCATAAAATTAGTAATATATGAAACAAAAGATATTTCACAATTTACATCTTCATCTAATATTACCTCATTTTGTGCAGTGTTTGAACTATCAATAACTGCTTTTTTTAAAGTTAATCTATCATTTGGATTTATTACTAAATTATTATTTTCAATTATATTCACCCAATCACCATTATTTATAACTGTTTTAGAGTCAATTTGTCTCAATTCAATTACTTCTTCTTTTACATAAGACATTATTTAATATATATATTATAAATATAAAATAATAATAAAAAAATATACTAGATAAAAAAAAATTAATTACTTCTAATAGTTAATATTTCCAAAACAATACCCCCCGCAGTAATATTTTTAATTTGTATAAAAGAAGGAGGATTTTCTAAATCTACAAATCCAATATTTGCAGTTGTAGCAGACCCAGTTGCTTCATTTACAATCATTATACTTTTAAATGGGAGATAAGTTCCATTTTCAGTATCACTTCCATATAACATTAAACTACTTGTAGCATTACTATTTATAACAATTGATAATTTAGAATGATTACTAGAATTTATTTTAGTGCTCCAAAAACTATTTCCAGATAAACTTTGAGAAGAATATTCATCAGTTTGTTTTTCTATACTATGGTTAAAATATTGATTTCCGCTATCATCTACTCTAATCGTTTTAAATCTATTATCACTATCTTTTATACCACAAATTTGAACTGATGATAAAGCACTAGATGTAGTAATACCACCACTTTGTGCCAATTCAACAACATCTACTAACAATCTGTCTCCATTACATTCTAATGGTTGTAAAGTAGAATCTGCTTTTCTACCATATATTAAAACTTGTTGAAGAGATGAACCAGCACTTTTTACATCTTGACCCGTTGTTATTTTACTATTAGATACATTAAAGGATTGACTAGGACTCATTTCTCCATTAGCAGAATTTGCGGGAGCAACATTAACTGTTCCAACCTCTTTCACTTTTAAATTTCCATTAGCATCCGCTACCACAAAAACCTCAGTCCCCGCTCCATCTGCTTGGGTATTTGCTTTCATTTGAGATGCTTGACCCCCCGTTAATGTTTTTACAAACATCTCTCCATCAGTCGATACTTTAACTAATTGACCCGCTGTTGTAGCATCATTTAAATCACTTTGTCCTAGAATCTGAATATTTTTTAATCCAGTTTGTAAAATATTAGCAGAATTCTTTTTATGATTAATTTCCTTAATTGATGACATTATATATATATTAATATTATATAATTATTTTATAAGTTTTATTTCAAAAAAAAATAAAATGTTTATTATATATATATAATGTTTTATATTTATAAATTATCATTTGAAGATTATTTTTATTATGGTTTTACTCAAAACCCTAATAGAAGATTATCTCAACATTTAAATAATGCTAGAAATTTAACAAAAAGTTATAAATTATATAATTATTTAAAGAATAATTTAGAATCATATCATTTCGAAATATTAGAAAATTTAGATAATAAACAAAATGCAATCGAGAAAGAAAATGAATTAATAAGAAATAATATTGAAAATGAAAATTGTTTAAATGAAAGATTATCTTGCAGAACAATTGAAGATAAAAAAAAACAATGGATAAAAAATAGTAAAAAGTATCGTGATAATTTATCTAGTGAAAAAAGAAAAGTAAATAATGAAAAAAAAAAAATATATATGAGAAAAAAAAGATTTAGAGAAAAAAAAATAAATAAATATCAAAATTATATAAATGAATATAATTCATATCTAGAATTAAAAAAATCTAATCCATTAATATAATATAATGTTTAAATGTTATTTATGCAATGATGAATATGTGATAACTTCTTATTTTTGTGATGATTGTAATTATATTAAAAGGATTTTGCAGTGTTATGGAAGAAGTGAAATAAAAGATATAATAACTAAAACTTGTATTAGAAATAAAAAACAAAGAATTAATAAAATTGATATTATTAAAGATAAATTAAATAAAGAAGAAAAAAAAGAAGAGATTGGAGATGAATCTTATTTGCCATCTCCTTCAAATAATCCAAATGGTGAAATGTTAAAAGAATTAAAAAAGAAATTAAGTAAGTAAATATTATAAAAAATCATGCATTCAAAATACTAGGTAAAAAGAAACATTTTTAAAAAGAATTAATTATAGCAGAAACAACTTAATAAATTATCTTGTGTAGTTTTTTTCATTTTATCATTAGAATATAATATATCTCTTGTATTTAAAATTAATAAATCAGTATTACTTTGTATAGGGATAGAACAATCATATTGAGGTAAATTTATATTAGTATATATATTTTTTCTATTAAGTAAATCAATATT